>Ga0181520_10001605_pt1 | contig 45382 bp, 35 predicted proteins | sample PEATcosm2014_Bin_29_FD_132451 | JGI IMG/M metagenome (GOLD analysis project Ga0181520, IMG submission 132451) | Peatland microbial communities from MTU Mesocosm Facility, Houghton, MI, USA - PEATcosm2014_Bin02_30_metaG | ecosystem: Environmental > Terrestrial > Soil > Wetlands > Peat | place... | reverse complement strand
TCGCCGCCGCGGTGAAAGACTTTCAGCGTGGCCTGGAAACCCTCGCGGTTTCGCAGAACTCTGCTCCGGTCGAACCGATCCCGGTCCCAGCCCATATCGCGAGAAAATACCCATATCTGCCGACAGACTGGCCGGTCGTCGGGGGCCGCGGCGCTAATCTCGCCGTGCCGGACATCTTCGACAGCGACGCCTACCGCGACGCCTACAGGGGGGGACCCAAAAGAGAGATCTATGTCGCCGCTTCGGCCGGCCTCGGACGCGTCGCGAAGTCTCTCAACATGCCAATTTACAAGGTCTCGACGTGCGCCGAAAACCGCATGCCGGACCGCATGGCGGAACTGCGCGCCGACGCTTACGCCTCGACTTGGTTTTGTGGTGGCCGGTACGTGTCGGACGCCGACTACGATGACTGGTTTCCCAGCCACTTTCGCGTGACCCGGCCGCCCCTGAGAAAGAGCCCTGTCACCGCGGCGCCACGGGCCATCACCGTCACGTTACCCGACAGCATGACGCCGGCGCAGTTCGATCACGAGTTCGACGAAGCCGTCAGGGCGGCGGCGATCGACGAATGGGTCATGTCTCGTGAGGGGCGCGACCATTGCTTTTTCCGCGGCGTCGAGCCCGCCTTCGCGATCCGCATGACGCCGTACCACCACGGCGGCGCCGCGAGAAATTCACCGGCACGAGAGCTCGCCTGCTTTCGGCCGAAACAAGACGGGAACCGGTTGGTCGCGATCGCCGAGATCATCATCTTGAAACACCTCGGTCTCATTCCCGGCATTCGCGGGATCGACGTCGATCCCGCCTGTCGCACGCCGGCGCTTTCTCGACTTTTTCACTGAGAGGCGATCCGCAGCTGCCTCCGGTCCCCGATGGCGCGACAAACCGCGATTCCGCGCCATCGACTCGCTCGAGTCGCCGAAGGCCAAAGCGCCTCAAACAATGACCAAATTTCGCCACCGTCGACCCTCGCAGAGATCACGGCTTTGACGGGCATCACCGATGAGATGGTCGCCGGCCGCTCCATCGACCCGGAGGCGGTCGAAGCGTTCATCGCCGACGCCGCGATCGTGACCGACCGTAACCCTAGGTTCGATAGGCCGATTGCGGAGAATGACTGGCCAGTGTTCAAAGGCGTCGACTGGGCTTGCAGTCAGGACGAGATTCCCTGGCGAGAAAATGGGTTCGAGGGGACCAAGCTCGCCTATCTGCTGGCGGATGCCGGTCTCTTCGCCGACGCTCACCGCGCGAGCGGCGATTGCTGCGCGTTGCGTCACATTCTGTCCTCGCCCTTCGGCGCCGAGGGTAGGTCGGCGCTGGCGACGCTTCTCGCCAACGCCCGCCAAGCGACGATCCGAATCTTCGTTGTCGATTCGCCCTTTGACCGCAAGGATCTATTGAAGACCCACGGCTATCGCTGGTCCAATGGGACGAACGGCTTGCGTCGTTGCTGGTGGCGAGACGTTGCGGAGCACGACCTCGAATCCGAATTCGCGTTCCTGCGCGCAATCGTCTTCCTGCGCCCGGTCGATCTGCCGACGCAGCGCATAAGCGCGCGCGAGCGCTATTCGACTAACGCGCCAAGCTGAAAGCGCGCTCCCTGCATCAGCCGACCGATCTGCGCCGACCGCGCTCGGCGCGTTCCTACGCCTCATCTCAACGCTCTGCGCCTTTCACCGAGGATGAACAATGTCCGAAGACGACTTTGACGACGATGGATTCGCATGCCCTTCACGCCCGCTTCGCCCGAAAGGAAAGCGCGTGAAGATCCCTCAGCACAGCCAACATACGGTCGTCGAATTCGATGGGCCGTATGGGCCGATCCATATCGAATCCTCGACCACCGTAACCGTCGAGATCACAGAGGACGACTTGCCTCTATACCGTTTCGACAAGGATTCTTCCCAACCGTCGATCAGACGGTTACTGAAGGGCAGGAGACGATGAGGATCGTTTCCAGGCGAGATTGGCGCCGAGTGTAAACAGGCGTCGGGTCCGAATGTCGATCCGCGCGCTGACACTCTGACGGTGTTGGCTTGAACGGGCGTCACCATGTGGAGCCGCTTCACGCCTGCGGCGGCACGCCGCGAATGCGGAGAGCAACAGTCCGCGCACGCCACGGTGGTCGCCGGGCCGGCGGATGAAAAGCCGGGTCGCCGGCCCTCGCTTCCTTAGACCTCGTTCAGCGACCCACCAATGAGTTCAAATCGAATCGCGAGCCGAAGCTCTCGTGATTTGCGCGCAGAGTGACGGAGCGTATTCGTGTCTTTCGTTTCAGAGATCATCGTCCATTGCTTTCCCCTTAACCGAAATCCGCCAACCGACTCGATTGACGGCGCCGAAGCGATCGGCGGAGATGGGCCGCACGAGTTCCTGCGCGGCGACGTCGCGCTCGCCGCGGTCCTGCTCGACATGGTCGGCGCTTCGCCCGCAGACTTCAGGCGGGGCGTCCACGTCATCCACGCGCCATCCGCCCTAATCGACGGCGTCAAACGGGTCATCGCCAAGACCTCAGGGATCGAATTTTGCGACGTTCACGCCCGTCGCCGGCCCAAAGATGGATTGTGGGTGACGTCGGTGTTCGACGAGCTGACGATCATTTCCGGTCTCCAGGCCACCGCGACGCTGATCGGCCTCGCTGCGTCGGACGCCGAACTGCCGGCGGGACTCGCCGTGATCGCCAATCGGGTCTGGTCGATTCCGTGGGTGGATCGCCAACACATCGAAGTCGCGATCCAGTTGATGACGGGCGAGGCCGCGTCGCTACTCGACCGTCCGTATCGCCTGGGTTCCGTTCTCAAGGCGCTGCGGCCAGGCGTCGCGGCAGTGAAGGTCGTCGCGGATCTCAAAGCCCTCCACAAGAACGATCGAGCAGACGACGAGGCGAACGCCTCGACCGTTTTGGCGGACTGGGACGACGTTGCCGATGAGGCGCCCGGCGCCGATCAGCCGGATGAGCAGCCGCCCGGCAAAGCTGCCAAGAAGGTCACCCGCCTGCGCGATCTTGCCGGATTTGGCGAGGCCAGGGATTGGGGTCTGCAGCTCGCCGCCGACTTCACCGAATTCAAGGCGGGCCGGCTAGGTTGGGAGGACGTCGATAAGGGGCTGCTGCTATCGGGGCCGCCCGGTAGCGGCAAGACGTTTTTCGCCGCCGCCCTCGCCGCCGAGTGCGAGGTTCCACTTCTGCGTTCGTCCTACGCCGATTGGGAAGCCGCTACGGGCCCCGGCAATCTGATCGCCGATGCGATCCAGAAAGCCTTTGCCGTAGCGCGCAAAGAGGCGCCGTGCATCGTTTTCATCGATGAGCTCGATTCGGTCGGCTCGCGCGGCAAGCGCCAAAACAACAACGGCTGGTTCGACGTCGTCATCAATGCCCTCCTGGCCGAGCTCGACGGGGCAGAGCCGCGAACCGGAGTGGTTGTGGTCGGCGCGACCAATCACCCCGATCTGATCGACCCGGCACTGTTGCGGCCAGGGCGCCTCGACCGCCACTTCAGAATCCCTAAGCCGACGATCGACGATCTCAAAACGGTCCTCGCTCATCACCTGGGCAAGCTCGACGGCCTTGAGCGGGCGGCGAGGGCATGCCGCGGCTTGTCGCCTGCGGCGGTAGCGCAGGTCGCGCGCGAAGCGCGCCGAGCGGCGCGGAAGGCGCGACGGGACGTCGGCGTTGACGATGTTGTCGACGCGATCGTCGTCCGGCGCGGGCGATGCGAGCCGAAACTGGATCGGCGGATCTGCGTCCATGAGTCAGGGCACGCGCTCGTCGGCGTGCGGCTCGGACTTCTCGTCAGCTATATCGACGCCGACGCCGGCGAAACGGCGATCGGCGAGTCGATCGGTGTGATGAACCTGGCCGAGATCGAAACGCAGCTTACGGCAATGATGGGCGGGCGCGCCGCCGAGACCGCTGTGTTCGGGGCGCCCACCTCCGGCGCCATCGGGGATCTGGCACGCGCGACTTCGCTGGCCTACGCCGCGGTGGCGCAAGCGGGTCTCACCGGATCGCTGATCGTCATGCCCGAGGAGGTGGCGCTCGTCCGATCGGATGTCCGCCGGCGGGTGGAGCATCTGATGGCGAGGGCGATGGATCGTGCTTCGGAGATCGTCTTAGAGAATCGACAGGCTCTCGACGCGCTGGTGGTCGCATTGGCCGAGTGCCGCTATCTCGACGCCAACGAAGTCGAGGCCGTCCTCCGGCGCCCGTGGCGCACAAGGAGAAGGCCGCGCCGACGGAAGGTGTCGCGCAACAATCGGGGCGAGCGCTCAATATAGTTGTGGGCGCATAGATCTGCGCCGATCGCGCTCGGCGCGTCTCATCGCCACGCCTCTACGCTCTGCGCTCTACACCCGAGACCAACAATGTCCGAAGGAGACTTAGACGATGGATTCGGCCGGCAACAAAGCACGTGACGATCCATCGGCACAGCCAACATTCGGTCGTCGAATTCGACGGGCCGTATGGGCCGATCCATATCGAACGCTCGTGTCGTTGAACGCTAAAGCACTTCAAACGGCCCCCGATTTTGCGCCGTCAACCTTCGCGTCCGTGGAGATAAAAACCGTCATGCCCGTCTTCGACTTTCCCAGGATCACCATCTTGCCGGACGCCGAGGGTCGGAAAATGGTTCGCGCGACCGTGGTCAACCAACGCACGCGCGCGACCATCACAATCTGGGAATACATCGATGGCGCCCGCGTGCTGGAATCGAACTTCGTACGCTTTCGCAGGACCAGATTTTCGGCACCCCTCAAGCAGTTCCTGCTTGCCGATATCGACGCCGAAGCCATCACGAGGCTGATCGAAAACGGCGGCTACGAGTCGCGGCTTACCGAGCGATATCGGGAACTCCTCACCGATCTCGAACTGCGCCTGGCGTCGTCGTCTTCGACGCCGGCACCAAAGACCGGACGCGAGAAGGCGAGCCCAGCCGATCCGAGTCACCTTGCCGTTCACGCCACGCATATGCACGACGGAGAGAGACGAATGTCGACGTCAAGGCCGTCGACGACGAACCACTGATTAGGTCTTGAACGCTGGGGGCGCTGCCCCTTGCGCGGCGCAAAGACAATTTGCAGGGCCGAGGCTCGATCGATTTGGCTCTCTGCGCCCGCACCACCCCTGACAACAACCAGATTCTCCTTGCGCCTTGCCCCCCGTTCTCGGCGAAGCCCGGGGCATGTGGGCATGCCCCGGGCTCGAGAAGGGAAAGGGCCGTCAACAATGTCGCACGTCGTCTCGCCGACGCGCGCCCGCTTGGCTTTTTCGACCGATTCAGATGAACGGGCACCGCGCTCACCTTCGATCGCGAATGAGAAAGGCGGCTGCCCTCAGTGCGGGAATTCGTCTCCCGCTCCCCGATACGCGACGCGCGGTCGAGCCGTTGCAGCCGACTCCACGAGTGCCTGTTCAGAGTCAACACCGTCGCCCGCGCCGCGGTTGGGCGCGCTGTTCGAGATCGGCCATTCCGTCGCGCCGGTCATTCGACGTCAGGTTTCCGCTGTGCTCGATCGGAAGGAACCCCGAAATCCGAAGGCTCTTCATCACCCCCAACAGAAAAGGAAACACGACATGTCAAGCGACGACGATGATTTCGACGCGCTTGCGCGATCCGCAAGCCAACCCGACAGCTCCTCATTTCGGACAAGCGCCGAGGATCGAGCGGGAACAATGATCGACCAGAGCGTCATCGCGCAGATGGTCGCCGCGATCGAGGCGACGGGCGACTTCAAGGTCCTGCGCCGCTTGACGCTTGATGATGTTCCCTCATCAAACACTGAGAGCGAAGACACCTCGATAGCGGCGGTTGTCGACGTCGAAACAACCGGGACCGATCCCGAGCGGCACAAGATCATCGAACTGGCTTTGCGACGGTTTCGATTTGACGCCAACGGCGTCATCGTCAAGGTCGATCGACCCCATGCCTGGCTGCAGGATCCTGGCGCGCCGCTCGAAAAGGAGATCGCGACGCTGACGGGCCTGAGCGACGCGGACTTGGCGGGCGAGGCGATCGACGAGGCGGCGGCGACAAAGCTGTTGAAATCGGCGGCTGTGGTCATCGCCCATCACGCCGCTTTCGATCGCAGGTTCGTCGAGCGACGTCTTCCAGAGGCGAGCGGCATGGCATGGGCCTGTTCGTGTCATGAGATCGATTGGCAGGCCGCCGGCTTTGCAGGCAACGGCCTGGGCTGGCTCTTGGCGCAGGCGGGTTACTTTTTCAACGGCTCCCACCGCGCCGGCGCCGACGTAGACGCCGTCATCGCCTTGCTGCGCCTCAAGCTAGGGCGCGGCGGGACGGCGTTGAGGGAGCTCATTGCTACGGCCTCCACGCCGGGCTGGAGCGTCCGAGCCGTCGGCGCCCACTTTGACGTGAAGGATAGGCTCAAGAGCCGCGGGTATCAGTGGCACGAGCCGACCCGGAGCTGGCGTCGCGACGTCAAAGACCGTGAGGCCGAAGAGGCGTGGCTGAAGGCCAACGTCTATGCGCCGGCGTTCCGCCCGCGCTGCGCCGTCCCCGACATTCGACCGATAACCTGGAAGGAGCGATTCTTATGAGGAAAGTGATTATCGAACGGCATAGCTACAAAACGAAGCAGGTCCTCGATTCGCCTCGCGGGCCGATTGACGTCGAGATCGAGACGTTGACGATCATGACGACGATGGTCGGCGACGACGAGGTGGTCGAGTATGGCTCGTTCGAGGAGGCACCGTTGATTCCTCCGCCGAAAAGGATTTCGCGGCGGCCGAGGTGAGGCGCTAAAGCCGGTTTCTCGTGACCGAATGTCTGTCCGCATCTGGAAGGCAAGCACAATTTTGCGGCGACGGAATACGCGTCGCGCGCGCGTTGATCGATCCGCCAACGGATCGCGCCTCACCGGCGAAAGCGGATCACTTCCCGCTGTCGAGAAATGTCCGCATCCCCTCCTTAGCGACGGTCCGTTCGAACTCGGCGTAGGCGGCTTCATCGGTCGCGAAGCGATCGTCCCAAACACTGGACGTGTTGGCGGAATTGACCACTTGGAGGGACCACGTCGCTTCGTGCTCAAGCTGAAAGATCGCCACCTCGACGGTAATGCCGTCCTTCGTCACCTTCCGTGACAGGCCCGAATAGACGATGTTGGGGTCCTTTTCGGTCATTGCCGCCTCCAAAGCCAAGTCATGTGTCTAACCCCGGAGCCTAGCGCTTTCCAGCTTCTTGCCGACGAGCGGCGGGTCTCGAGTATATTTCTGGCCGCAAGGAGCCGAAACATGCGCCCGAAGAGGCCGACCCACGTCTTGATCGATCAGGTCCGTATAACCCGGGAGGGCAACGACACGATTATCGACCATGCCGACGCGAACCTCTCCCGTACGCGCATCGCCATCGGTCCCGGTATCGCGACGATGACCGACGCCGATATCGTCGAAATGTACAGCGACATTCTCGACGCTCAATGGGGGCTGTTGGAGGGATGGGACAAGACCGTCGTCGAAGAGCCGCCGGGCGAGAAGCAGATCGACTACCACGAAAACAGCAACCAATGGGTCCCGCGCGGCGATGTTCTGCGCTGCATCATCGACGATGGTGGCCCGAACGGGGAAGTCATCATCCACATCGACGATCAAGAGCTGTCGCTCGCGGAATTCGGTCGCCTGCTCAGGGTCCATGCCGGATGGGGAATGAGGATAGCGTTCGTTCCCGAGGAATTCATCACCGAGGGTCCGACAATCAAGATGCGCAAGCCTCAGCGTAGGAAGCGGCGAGCAAAGGGGTGACAGACAATTTCGCCGGTCGAAAATGCGTGCTAGGCGCGAATAGGCGCGACAACGTGACCTTGCGTTTCCGCCAAGTCCGATCGACTGGGCGCGATCGGGGCAACGGCGGCTCAGGGTCTAGTCCAGTCCGTCGGCGCGGGAGCCTGACGTCGAATTTTGAGCACGAGCCTCTTCTGCGCTCGCGCAGGAAAGGGTTTCTTGGGGGGGGAATGCTTTCCCCCTGAACTGGACCACCGGCCGGTCCAGTTACCCCCTTCTGCGGGGGTATCGCCCCGCAACGCCCCGAGCAGCCGCCACCATCGCGCGGGCGCGGCGGACAACACGAGAATAGCAAGGAGGGGTGCAGCGCAACGATCGAGCTGCGTTGATAAGTCGCGACGATAAACATTGCCGCGCCGCGCCGGCGAGTTCTTGCCGCCGAGGTTCATTTACGCGGCGAGCACGACGCCAACGACCAGTTCTTTGCCGCCGGAGACGCACACCAAGCGGGCGACAGGGGGCGGCCGGGACCCTTGGGGGCGCCTTCACGCGATTGCGGATCGGCGGGGGCGCGAGGCGCGATCGGGGCGACAGGGCCGACAAGGCAATCGTGATTTCGGAGAGAAGAGCGCGCCGGCCGGCCGCCAGAGCAACGGCGCGGGAAGCCGCCGACCGGTCGCAAATGCCATTAATGCCATTCAGGTTTCATGGTGGGGTAGAGGGGGTTAGGAGAAGGCCGGCGCACCGCGCGAGTCAGACGGCTCGTCTGTGCGTCGAGATCGGGACGACCGGGAGAATGGCCTGCGTTGAGATTTGGGCGCTTGGTCCTCTTGTTGGTCTGCATATCGGGGCTATGCTGGCGTCTGACGCCTCTTGGCTCGGCCGCAAGCACGAGGCCTTCGGCACGCTGACCCCACAGGTATCGTCGAACGGCAATCTGTGGCCGATGCTCTAAGCCGCCTTAGGCGAGGACTTTTGCCGGGTCGGGTTTCCGGATCCTCCCGCCTGGTTCGTCGAAGAAGAACGAGAACGAACGACGCGGGCCGATGCTGGAAAGCGTCAGAGCCGGCGGCAGGCGGACGATCATCAGCAGCGCAATGAGGCGTGAGATGAAGTGAACGCCACCAAGCCCCCGAGATCCTCGGGCTGGGTGCTGGCGCCTGTGTGTAAGCGATCGTAGCCGCTTATAGACCCATCATCCGAGTTGACGATCCCGACGTCGCCGGCTCGAACTATGTTGCGATGGGCGTCAACGTGGCGCGAGGCGCCCTCCTCAAAGGAGCGAAACGGAATTGGCCAAGACGGGTCGGGGCCACAGCAGGCGATGACGCACGGGCCGAGACGAAGCGAGGATTAAACCGGAGCCGCATCGAGAGGCGCGCAATGAGGTGACGAAGATTTATCCGGTTTCGCGGCGCAGGTGGTGGTAGCAGGCATCGAACCTCGAAGCGTGTGGAGGCCAGCGGAGTTGGCTCGAACGGCGTTCGGCAAGGGGGGGGTATGGAATGAGGAAACGTATTGGGAAGAAGTAGATGTGCGCACGGATTGATGGGGTAATGGAGTGGGAGTGGTAGGAGAGTAGTGGTGTCATGAAGGTTGTATTATAGTTGGCGTTGTGTTAGCTGTTATTACTGTGACTACAACTGGTGGTACTATTTCGTACTAGACTATTACGATTGCGGCCTTGTCTAGTTAACCGGCCGTTAACGGCCGGCGCGTAAGACGCCGGCCGGCGCACCCCCGCCCAAGGGCGGGGGATTGTCACGCACAGTCTCCCAATAGGGAGACTGTGACAGCCGCGCCGCATGGCGCGGGCCGTCGTTCCGGTTTTTGTCGTGTTAAGGATGGGTAGGTTGCTTAGGCACCTATGCACCCGACGCCGACGGCGGTGAAAAGTGAAAGACGACCGATAAAAATTTAGGAAATCTCGCGAGACAAAATGGAGGCGCCTCCCCGTATCGTCGCTCGGCGGGGATTGTTTATGGTTCTTTCGATCAAGGCGGCGGCGCACGCCGCATATTACTTCCAAGCCAGCGGGCTCGAGGCGAAGAGAGAATGCGCCGACGGTCGCTGGATCGGTGAGTCGGACCCACTAGGCGTGAATGACGGCAGCGCGGTCGATGCATGGACCTTCGATCAATTGCTTAGACGTCGCAGCGCATTTGGCGCCTCGCCTAATTTCAATCGCAGCGAGGGGTCGACGGGGCGCGACTTTGTGTTCAGCGCGCCCAAATCGGTTTCGCTCGTTTGGGCTTTCGCACCGGAAGATAGCAAGAGGGCTATAGAGACCGCGCAAAATGACGCGGTCAAAGCCTCGGTCGAACTGTTTTTTGCCGAGGCGTGCCGCGAAAGGTGCGGCAAGGCCGGCCAAACATTGAGGAAGGCCATAGGGGTTGCTGCGGCTTTCATGCATGTGGCCGCCCGAACCGCGCTGCATGTCGAAAAGGGCCAGGTGCAGGGCGACGACCTGTCGTTTCCGGACCCGAATCTGCACACGCATGTGGTCGTGCCTGACATCGTCGTCAGCGAGGGCGGTCGCCTCAAGATCGGATACACTGCGTTACACCGCCATTGGAGCATGGCGCTAGGCGCCTGGTATCACGCAACCCTGGCGTATCACCTGCGCGCCGCCGGATTTGAAATCTGCGGCGCAGGAACCAACGGCCTCTTCGACGTGCGGGGACGCTCAAACAGTCCGGATGAATGGCGTCTGTGGACCGAAGCTGTCTCTGGCTTCAGCGCCAGAACCACCGGGCCAACCGGCGCATTCGGGCGCCGGCGTCCATTGCTGCAAGGCGCCAGGCCCTCCCGCGGGATCGCCAAGGCATTCGAGCGAACGCGCGCTCACGTTCTCCAATTTGATGCGGGAACACTTCGTGACCTTTGGGATCGTTACGCGACCGATCTGGGCGTCCGCGATTTGGTGAGAATTCCGCGCTCGGCAAAGACGCCAACGGCGCCCAACAGGGAAGAGAAAGATCAACTATTGCGGTGCGCTGTCGAGGACGCCAGTGCGACCGAGGCGGTGCTGCAGCGGCAAGATCTGTGTCGAGGGCTTGCGGCGGCCATCGTTGCCGGCGACTTGCACATGCTGCCCAATCTCAATTTGCTGAAGTTGCTCGAGGACAATTCGAAGCTGTTGGAGCGTCTTGGGCCAAGCCGCGCCTATGGCTTCGAACAGTGGACGGCGAAGGCAAACGCAGAGGACGAATTCGCGGTGCGCGATCACGCCGAGAAATTATTCGCCGCGCGGTTCGAACCTCCCTTGATGACGTCGAAGGTCGCAGCGGAATTGGACGCTCTGGGCAATGACGATCAGCGACGTGCGGCCCGGCGAGCTATTTCCGGTCGGGGCTTAGAGATCATAAGTGGGCCGCCGGGGACCGGGAAAACGACACTGCTCGGCCCTGTTATCCAAGCTTTCGAAGCGGCAAATGGCGCAGGTTCAGTCATCGCTGCAGCCGAGGCTTGGCAGCCCGCAGTCGCCATGAAGCGCGCATTCGGCATCCCCGCCTATTCTCTTGCGCAGCTTGTGCGCGATCATGCAGATCGCAAACTGCATCTGGGGCCGAAAAGCGTACTCATTATCGACGAAGCGGGCCTTTTGCCGACCAAACGTATGCGCGAAATTCTCCGGCTCGTCGCCGATCGAGGCGGGAAATTGATCCTTGTCGGCGACGATGGCCAGCTCAACCCGATCGGCGCGGGATCAGGTATGCGCCTCGTCCAGAGCGTCGATCCCGCACAGACCGACAATACGTCACTGACAAAAATCGTCCGACAAAATGACGACATCCAGCGCGCAATCGTCGAGGATTTGGTTTCCCTGCGTCTTTCGACCAGCCAGCCGTCTGCAAACCGAGCGAGCGCGCCAGAAGCGGCGCGACGGATTGCGGCCGCTTTCGTAGCAGAGAAGCGATGGGCGTCCTTCCAAACGTCTGAAGATGCAACCGCACGGATCGTCGCGGAGGTGATCGATTCGATGAGCACGGACGACATACAGCCTCGACCTGTCGTCGCTCTCGCGCGCAGCAACCGCGAGGTTCATCATGTGACGCGCCTGTTGCGTAAAGCAATGCGAGAGCGACAGCTGCTGGTCGGCGAGGATGTCGACGTCCGGGCCGTGACCCCAATGGGCGTAACGGTTCGCCTTAAGATCGCTGTCGGGGATCGCATCCGGTTTCTGGTCCGCCACAGGAAGCTCGGCGTCTACAACGGGACATGCGCCAAGGTCACAAGCACTTTTACCGGCGTCGATGCAGCTGCCTCGGCTGGGCGCAAGACGCCATCGAGCCCGCGGCTAACGGTGACGATCGAGGAGCCATCGGGGCCGCGGAAGGCGAGCTTCTTGATCTCCGAATTTTACGACGAAAAGGGCCGCGCACGAATTGCGCCGGCCTATGTGGCAACCGTGTATGGCAGCCAGGGAATTACGACTGATCGGGTCGTCGTTCTAAAAAGCTCCTTCATGACGTTCCGTGAGTTCTATGTCGCAACGACTCGCGCGCGGTCGCGATGCGACGTCGTCGAAGTCAATGCGACGCGTAAGTTCCTGGAAAACGTCGATGGAGGGCGCGAGGCTCGCGTCAAAGCGATTGCAGGCGATTTCATGAGCGCCGCTCGTTCCGACCGCCTCAAAGCAATCGCGCAGGACCATCCACGACGCAATGAACTGGAGGGGTCAGAGAATGTTCGGCAAGATGCACCGAATAACTGGATCTTTAGAGTGCTCGTGCTGGACGGCGATGAGGGGTTCAAGCCGCTGAATAACGGGCGCGACATTCCGGGCGCTCATGCCCCCAAGATATGCAGAACCGCCCAGCGCCAAAACATACAGCGCGGGTCCGTTTATCGGAGAACGTAATCAGGACTCAAGAAGGCCGCTTTACGCCATCGAAATACGACGCAACATCGAACGGCGTTCTATTCAGCTGCGGACATAATGGCAATTTGCGCCGAAGACGCCGTTTCGGATTGCTCAGACGCTCTCGACTGCCGCCACACGTTTGCCTCATGCGGATCGAGGTAGGTTTCATTCGCTTTTTGGACTGCACGCGCCGTCCGGCTCGCCTTTTTCCGAGCAACCCGTCCCGGCTTGTCGCGCCGGTGGTTCGCCCACAGATTGTGCACCAGCTCCAGTTCCGACAAAGCTTTCGCCTGCCACTCTTTGCCATCAGTTCGCGCAATCGCGATGATTGCATTGCACCCGAGAAACACAGGATCCACGCTCGGAAGCTGCGACGGTTCCGCGTCTTGTGACGCGGCCTTTTTCAGCGCCTCCCGGACGATGTCACGCTCAAAAGCGCAATCGCCTCTTTCCTGAATTGCCTTCTGCATCCAAGCAAATTGTAGCACGGTCGTACGACGCGGCTCCCTTTTGGCGCTGTTTTCGTTGTTCCTCCGTAGACCAACCGCTAGATTTGTCTTGCGTAGATCAAAATTCAAGAGATCAGAAAGCCGTTGCAGGCAGACGGCGCCGCCGTAACGGAACGGCCTGTTCCATATTATACTGAGACGACCATTTTCGCCAGTAGCATATGCTACGACGCATGACAGCGCCGCGCTTTCCTTTACGTGCCAATGTCTACTATATTGTTCTACTACACTTAGATAAAAACATTCGCGACGAATGCGTGCTTTCCTATTTACCAATTCATCGGCCGTTTTTTTCTCGTTCAGCTTCCATTTCTTGATTGAGCTATCTTCGCTGCGACGAGAATAGTCCATGCGGAACCACGTCAATGCAATTGCGTGCTCGACATCGAACACAATGCCTAGAAGCTCCTCGCGGCTGAGGCGGCCTCTACGAGATTCATCTCCAACCAAGGCTCGGTCCAGACCTTTCTGAAACACGCCGATATCTAGAAACACGAGTTCATGGATCCACCGTCGTTGCGCTTTTGCAGCGGCGCTTGCTTGATCGCCCGCGAGCATCGGCGGCCGCAGCACAATGCCGTGAGCATTCATTTGGATGAAGCGCTTAAGGCGCCCATCCGTCCTGGCGTTCCATGGGCTGACAGGCCGCCGCCGAAAAACGAACAGATCGGACTGCTCGCCGGCATTTTGCGCGTTGCTCGAGGTCTCTTCTTTTTTGCCTGCGTAAACGATCTCTCGATGCTCATGCACCGTCAACGCGAATGGCGCCCACCCTTGCCGCCTTGTCGTCTCCTTGAGCGATTGAAACTCGCTCCACCATTTCAGCATTCGCTTGATTGTTTCTACACAATCTTTCCTGGTCAGACTGGAAACACGCTCGCGAATCGGCGCCGAATTACTCCCGGACATCAGAGCCCTTTGGCTTGTTCTGCGGCGCGGCGCTGATCCCAGAGATATTTGGCGGTCTTGTCTATCGTTTCATAGCCGACCGTCTTAACGAAATAGCTCGGCGTCCAAAGCGCACCGAAGGTCACGTCGCTGTTTCGCCGACCGCCCTGCGCAACCTGGCTCAATCGATTTATGACGTACGCAGACTTTCCCTTAAGCCGATTTACCAAATCGGCTATCGCCACCTTGGGGGGATACCTGATCAGAACGTGGACATGATTTCCGTCTGAGCCTTCTTTTTCCTCAGGTTCGTCACCATCAGCATTGCAAGACAGGAGTTTGCATTCGAGTTCGTCGCATACCTCGGCGAACACCTCGCGCAGTTTCATTTCCATGGCGGGATGGATCAGCCGCTTTCGCTGCTTCGTGACGAAGACGAGGTGAATATAAAGTTGGTGGACGGAGCTCGCGCCCCTGGAAACCTGGACTGCCTTCATCGGCCCAGGATAACGTCGCCTGATTGACGCTCTCTAAACGGCCGACGCTCGCCGCCCTGCCCTGCCACCTCGAGTTGCGGCGACGGCCTGCCATTGGTTGACGCCAGAAACCCGAGGATTCGAACCCTCCAAATCCTGACTGTCGATGCCGATCAAGATGACGCCTGCGACTAAGGGCGCGTGTTTCAATCAGTGGCGTCCGGTCAACTTCGACGGCCGCATGCTCGGCGTCGCTGACGCCCGACGATCGACGCCGCTCGCTTAGTTGACCCGGCGCCGGCCACGGCGAGAGCGGCCTCTGAAATCGGACCGGACTTGGCGCAGGCTTCGCGGTATGGCGCCGCGACGTCTCCAGTTGGTCCACTCCGATCGATCACGACTGAAACACCGCAGCTCTCACCCGATATCCGCGACGTATCTTTCGCGCCAGCCAGTGATCGAGCGCTTCGGCCGCCGAGATCTTGTCGGCATGGAGATCGAGGCGACGACGACCCGACGAACCGATCCGACCCCACTCGCGCGCGAGAGCCATCTCGCCAAACAACGTCGGTTCGATCGCAAGCACATAGAAACGGGCCATGTTGCAACTCGCGTCGCGGCGCTCGAGCACGAGCATCTGCAGTTTGCGACCGGCGGCCTCGTCGGCTTCCATCATGACGCAATTGTCGCGCATGGGGACAGAGGACGTCCAACGCATAGTTTGAATCAATCAGGCGCTAATGATTCGCGAAGCGGATCGGTTGACAGTGTTTGGATGCCCTGCAGCGTCACCGCACGGCCCGCGCGTATCGTGCGCGCGCTCTCGTCCCTTACGCCGGATCGCAGCGCTCGCAATCGAGCCCTGACTCTAAGGAATCTCTTGCCCGCGATCCCGCTGTGATGTTGACAATATTGGCCGACAGCGGGCGCCCCGGACAAAACATTGCGGTAGAGTTGGTTCTGCCAAAGATGCTACGTATTTCTGGCGTGTCGCGAGTCTGAGGTGAATTGTCACAATGGCGTTTCGCTTTCTTCACACCGCAGACTGGCAAATCGGCAAGCCCTTCGGCAATGTTCCCGGCGACGCCGGAGCCGAATTGCGCCTTCAGCGCATCCGGACAGTCCAAAACATCGCCAAACTGGCCCGCGACCGCGCGGTCGAAGCGATCCTTGTCGCCGGCGACGCTTTTGACAGCAATGAGGTTTCGGATCGGACAATCGCTCGGACCCTTGAGGCGCTCGAGCCATTCTCCGGCGTCTGGGTGTTTCTGCCTGGCAATCACGATGCCGCGCTTGCGCACAGCGTCTGGACCCGTATGCGGGAGGCAGGCCTGCCGCAGAACGTCGTAATCGCCGATCAGCCCATTGCGATCGACGAATGGAATGGAGCCGCCGTCGTGCTACCGGCGCCGCTTCGCCGGAAGCGCGAGTCTGTCGACCAAACCGAATGGTTCGACAGCGCGATCACGCCGGAGGGATGCATTCGGATCGGCCTTGCCCATGGCAGCGTTGCGGGCCGCCTTCCCGGTAGCGCTGACGCCACGAACGAAATCCCTGAAGATCGTGCCACGCGTGCGCATCTCGACTACCTCGCCCTGGGCGATTGGCATGGGGCACTAAAGATCGCACCTCGTACCTGGTACTCGGGAACGCCGGAATCGGATCGACACAAGGCGAACGATTCCGGCAGCGTCCATCTTGTCGAAATCGCGCGTCCAGGTGCTCCAGAACAAGTCGAGACAATCAGCGTCGGACATTATTTCTGGCTTCGGCGCGAACTCGAACTCGTCGATGGATCCTGCAACGCGGCGCTAGAGGCTCTGGCCGCCCTCCCCTATGACCATCGCCGTTGCGTCGTCGCTCTTGATCTGATCGGCACGATCAGTCTCTCCGAACGGTATCGGCTCGGGTGTGAATTGAAGGCTTGGGAAGCGCGGCTGCATCATCTCGAAATCGACGATAGCCGCCTCATCGACGAACCGACCTCCGACGATCTCGACGCCATCGACACGGTGGGCTTCGTGCGGCTGGCGGTCGAACGCCTTCGGGCAAAGGCCTCGGATGCAAATGGCGCCGAAGCGGAACAGGCGCGCATGGCTTTGCGAATGATGTATCTCGATCACGTCGCGCACGGGACTTGAACCCATGCAAATCCGCCGCATCGAGATTCGAGACTTTCGCAAACTGAGCCACGTTGTCGTGGAGGATCTCCAGGACGGCCTGAATATTCTCGTCGGCGATAACGAAGCGGGCAAGTCCACTCTGCTGGCCGCGCTGCGGGCGGGTCTGTTCGAACGCCATCGGGTCGGCGGCGACGTGGCGGCCGGCATGTTGCCGTACGGTCAATCCGTCCGCCCGGAAATTTCCATCGACTTCGACCTCAACGGGAAACACTGGCGCTTGAAGAAGGCCTTCTGCCAACGCCCTGAGGCGGAACTCATAGGGCCAGGCGAACGAGCAGTCGGCGACGCGGTCGAAGATCGCCTGGCCGAGCTCTTCGGTTTTACGCCGCCCGGAAAAGGCCGCTCGAAGCCTGAGGAGCATCAAGGCATCTACGGCCTTCTTTGGGTCGAACAAGGCGGCTCTTACCGCTCGCTCGGCGTCGGCGCGGGACGCGATACGATCGCCTCCGCTCTTGAGCTCGAAGTCGGGCAGGTGGTTGGAGGGGAACGGGGTCGCGCGCTTCTCTCCGCCGCGGACGATCGGCGCAATGGATTCTGGGACAAGCGCAACAACCCCAAGGGTCCATACAAGGCTTTGCTGGACGAGGTCGCCGGTCTGGAAACGCGACGGACCGAGCTTGCTTCTTCCCTTGCCGCGTATGACGAGAAGATTTCCGTCCTAGCCATGAAGAACGACGCTTTGATGCGCCATGGTCGCGAGGACCGCTTGAGCAAAGCCGTCCAGTCTCTTACCGCCGCGAAGGAAGCCGTCGAACATTCTCGGCAACTGGCAGCGGTGCTGACATCTACCGTCGATAAACTGAAGCGATCTCGCCTTGATCAGGAGATTGCCACAGAGAGAAAAGCGGCCCGCGATCAGTTGATCGCCGCCGTGAAGCAAACTGAGAAGGCGATGGTGGACGCCGAATTCAATGCCGAGGAAGGGCGTGGAACGCTGTCCAAGCTGGAAGCGGCGGCGGAGGCAGGCGAATCGCGCCTTCGCAAGTTGTTTGGGCTGCATCAGGAGGCCGATGAACGGGTGCGTGCATTGGAGCATATCCGTGCTCATCGCCAAGCGGCGGCTCTGCTCGCAAACCTCGAGGCGCAGCTCGGAACCGTTGACGCCGCTGATGTGAAACGCCGCGAATATCTCACCAAGGCAGAAGGCGTGTCCATTCGGAGGGAAGACGTCACAGCCCTCGAAAAGCTGCAGAGCGAAAACGACCGCGCGCGATTGCAACTGGTGGCGGCGAGCGTCAGGATCGCCTTTGAAATCGACGGAGCCAAGAGCGTAACCGTTGATGGCGAGTTGCAAGACACAAGTGCGGCGCTTCGCCTCTCACGCGACGTCGTCATGGATCTCGAAGACTTTGGCCGCTTACGAATCCACCCGGGCGGTGGCGTCGATGCTTTGGCGCGGGCCGCAGACAAAACCGCGCAGGCGTTGGCGGATCGTCTGACGAATCTGGGCTTCGCCGACATCAACGCCGCCAGGGACTCGCTGGGTCAACGGAACTCAGCGGCGCAGGAAGCCGCCGCGTTGGACAAAACCATTGCCATGCTGGCGCCCAAAGGTTTGGATGCACTCAAGCAAGAGGTTGCCAACCAGCGCGTCATCGCCGCGCGGCCATTGACCGCGGCTGCGTCCGCCATATCGGATGCGTCAGATGCAATGTTCGACGAAGCAAGCAGAGCCCTGCACAAGGCCAGAGAGGAACTGCTGGCAGTGGAAACCGCGGCCACGACCGCCCGGCGCGCTAAGGATGATGCGGGTCGAAATTTGGCGACATTGACCGAACGCGCCGCTTCGATGCTTCGCCGACACGAGGCGAGCTTGCAGGAATTGGCGGCAGCACGTCATCAAGTGAGCGACGACGATCTCGAGCACCGCCTTTCGTCGGTTGCGCTATCGACCGAAGGCACCGAAAGCGAACTCGCTACGGCGCAAGCGGCGGTGGATGCGGCGGAGCCCGAGGCGATCGCTTTGGAGTTGCAGCGGGCGGAAGGAGCAGAGCGCTCCATCCGCGTGGACATCGAAAAGCTCGGTCGCGAGAAGAGAGATCTGGAGATCGAACTGAAAGCGCTTGGTCACGATGGTCTTGGCGAACAGCTTGCGGAAGTGGAAGATCAGATTTCAGAATCGCGAAAGAGGCTCGCCGCTCGACACAGAGAAGCCGCGGCGTCGCGCCTCTTGTACGACGCGCTTTCACAGGCGCAGCGCGAAACGAAGGATCGCTGGCTCGGACCAGTGCGCGAACGCGTTAAGCCCTATCTTCGGCTCATTCAGCCGGACACCGACATCGTTCTCAACGAAGAGACGTTGGAAATCGAGCATTTCGTGCGCAAGGGCGTGAGCGAGCCGTTCCAGTCGCTGAGCGTCGGCGCCCGCGAGCAGATTGCGGTGATCACGCGTCTTGCCCTCGCCGATATTCTTCGAGCATCCGGGCAGCCGTCCGCCATAATTCTTGACGACGCTCTGGTGAACACCGACGAGGGTCGCTTGGAGCGGATGCACCTCGTCCTGCACAAGGCCGCACAGACCTTGCAAGTTCTCGTCCTGACATGCCGAGAGCGAGATTTCCTACAGCTTGGCGCGCCTATAAAGCGCCTCTGATGGCGGAGGAGATTCGGCGGGTGGGGAGTATACGGCGCGATTCGCCGATCGTCGGTTCTGGACCCTGCCGGACTCTTGATCGTCGATACTCGTTCCATAGACATCATTACGCGAACGACGGTCACGGGACGCTCTTGCATTGGACAAGACGTGACATACGTGATATGGGTCGCCTAATACGCACTCTCACGTGATGCCATGTCAGACACGCTCTTTTCCTCCTTCCTGATGGTCGATCGACCGCTTGCTCCGGTCGCGAGACGGCGCGCACCTGGGGGCGCCAAAGAACAGGAGCGCCCCACTCGATCTGAGAAGAACGCTCGCGAGGTTTTCGTCACGGCATTCCTTCGTGCCTTTCAAGAAGTTACGCCGAGCGTGACGGCTCCTGCAACAACATCCGCTGGCCTCGCGGATCTCGCGTCCGCCGCAGCTGATATCGCACTCGGGCATTCCGTCATTCTCCAGCTGAAGCCGGACCTGGACGAAGGACACCGAAGTGCGGTGCGAGCCTTTCTCGAGAAGGTTGTCCGCGTGAGCGCCAGGCTGGATGAGACGCGGCTCGAGTCGGCGATCGGCAAGCTAGCTGAGGTCCTTCTGCCGGATGAGCTCGCCGACGCGCGCGGAGCGCTGGCCTCGGACAATCTTGAGCTGCGCGATCGATTCATTGGTGAGGTTTCTCAGCTCACCAGCGCCGAGATCGGAGCGCAGGCGGGGCTGAAGACCAAGAATCCCTACGCGACGGCGGCGCGGTGGAAAAAGATCGGCGATATCTTCTCGGTCCAGCATCGTGGCAAGGAGTATTTTCCAGCCTTCCAGTTCCGTGAGGGACGGCCGCACCCGACAGTCAAGAAGGCCCTAGCCGCCCTTCCTCCCCGTCTCTCATCGTGGCAGCGCGCCTTCTGGTTCGTGTCGACCAACGGTTGGCTGGGCGACAAAACGCCCGCCGATATGCTCGACGATCCGCAGGGCGTCGGCGCGGCTGCTGAACGAGAGGGCGAAGAGGTAGCTGGGTGAGCGTTTCAAACGTACCTGCGCCCCCCTCGCCTTTTCCGAGAATCAACGCCCAGACGATCGCGAAGGGTACTATTCTCCACCGGACGCATGGCTCCGGCCTCCGGCCTGCGCAGTTCAATCCCTGCAAAGGTCAACCTACGCGTTTCGCACCGTTCGCCGACACCGCGGGCACGTGCGTTCCGACGCTTTATGCGGGGACGACGCGCGAGGCGGCCGCTTTCGAAACGATTTTCCATGACATCGAACCGAGTGCGGCCTTCAAGACCGTACGCCTCAGCGTCGTTGAATCTCGAAGCGTGAGCAGGATCGCGCCGAAACGAGACCTGGTTGTCGCCAGATTGTTCGCGCCGGACCTCAAAGCTTGGGGCTTGAGCCGCGGCGAGCTCATCGAGACGCCGAAATCGACGTATGGCCAGACAGTCCTTTGGGCGCAAGCGATTCATCGTGCCCGGTCGGACCTTGACGGGCTAATCTGGACATCGCGTCAGTGCGACCCCGAACAGTGCGTGGTCCTATTCGAGGATCGCATCGGCGAGGTCGATTTCGATATCCAAGGCTGCATCGACGTCAGTGCTGACGCGAGCCTTTTGCTGGAGCTCCGGAATTTCGGCCAACGTGCCGGCATCACAATCGTTCTTTGAGACCGTTATGGCCTACGACTTCTCGAGTTTGTCTCACAGCGAGTTTGAGGATCTGGCTCGCGACCTTGTCGGACGCGAGATAGAGCTGCGCTTCGAGGCCTTTCCCGAGGGCCGGGACGACGGGATGGACGGTCGCCATGCACGTGCCGACGGATCGGTCGTGATGCAGGCGAAACATTACCACGGCTCCGGTTTCGCGGCGTTGAAGTCGAAGATGACGAAGGAGCGGCAATCGATCGACCGGTTGGCGCCGGCGCGCTACATCCTCGTGACGTCTGCGCGAGTCACGCCAAAGAACAAGAATGCGTTGGCCCAGATCATCGGCCCATCGCTGCAAACGGCGGGCGACATTTTCGGGCCCGGCGACCTCAACGCCCTTTTGCGCAAATATCCGGACATCGAGCAAGCCCATCAAAAGCTCTGGGCGCAGAGCACATCGGTTCTGCAAACGGTTGTAACTGAAGCTGTCGGAAAGGCTCTCTCAAGGCCGGGACCGATTCCCGCCGTCCTCGCCAATCTCCTGCCGCCTATGGAGGCTACTGGAATCGCAGCGCCCGTCGAGAAAGCGGCGCGAGACACTATATTTCTAATCAAGTCGTCGCCGATCGACGACGACTTCGCACTTTGGCTCGCGCCCAAGCTTGAGGCGGAGGGGTACCGTGTCTTCGCCGACATCCTGACGCTTCAACCCGGCGACCGATGGCGCCGGCAGATCAATCAAGCGCTACAGTACCGAGCGGCGAAAGTTCTGCTCATCTGCCGCGATGCCACGCTCTCCGACCCGCATGTTCAGGATGACCTCGACATCGCGCTAGAGATGGCTGAGGAGCTGAACGATTCCCGGTTCATCATTCCACTGCGACTCGAACCGGGCAAGAAGGTCAAGGGCGTCGGGGATGCGGTGACCGTCGATTTCGTGCGCGGCTGGGGAGAAGGTGTCGGCCTTCTGCTTGACGCGCTGCAGCGGCAGAAGGTCCCGCACCCTGCCCGCGAACCGGTGATCGATCCGAACTGGGAGATCTTCCGGCGGCGCGGCGCGATCCCGCTCGTCGAGGAAGCCGAGCGATTGACGTCGAACTGGTTGCGCGTCGCCGAAGCCCCAGACGTCATCCGATATTTCGAGAGCACCGGCGCGATCGAAGAAAGATTGCTCGACCGCGCACTCGAAGCTTTCCCCTATCCATGCGCGAAACAGGGTTCCGGGATAATCACCTTCGCGGAGCAGTCTGAAGTCGACACTGCATTCGAGTCTGCCGGCCGCTTCAAGCTGAAGCACGAGATCCCGTTGCTGGAATTCGTCGACAATGGTCTTTCTACGCTCGGGATCGCGCGACAGGTTGCATCCAACCTGATCATTGCAATGATCAAGAAAGCGTGGCTGTCCTTCTGCAGGCAAAAGGGCTTCGTCGAATATCACTATTCCAACGCTGTCGGCTTCCACGCTTCGGCCGCACAGGCGCCGAGTGGACGACGAATCCCCTGGGGCAAGCAAGGCGACCGACGGTCCTCAATGCTTCGCAATGTCGCGAAAGGACATATCTGGCAGTTCGGGGTCACCGCGATGCCCCACTTATGGCCGTTCTGGCATCTGAAGCTCAAATCGAGAGTCCTCTTCTCGATCGACAACAACACCCCCGAGGGGCTTCGCATCGATGATGCGAGGAAGCTGCATCGCCTGCGCCGAAGCATTTGCAAGGGATGGCGCAACAAGCAGTGGCATGGACGCATGCTCGCATTCCTGGAACTTTTGTCCGGCGAGTCCGCCTTTATCCGGCTGTCTCTGGCGGCGAACGCAGCACTCGCAATCGAAGCCGCGCCGATGCTATTCACCTCGCCAGTGAGCACCGCGCTTCCTGATATTCTCGACGCCGACGAGGAAGAAGCGGACATCAGCACGCTGGGTCGACCGGACAACGATGACGAGGACGAAGTATGAGGTTTCCGGAGAAATCGCTTCGGATCGAACACTTCGGCGAACCGCAGCTGGAGTTTGCTTTTTCGCAGCGCAGTCCGCACCCCAAGGACGGATTGTTCCTTTATGGACCTCACGCCAAGGCGAAGAAGAGCCGTGAGATCCGAGTCGGCGTGGTCGGGACTACCGACGGTATCGCGCATTTTCGCGCATGGGGCCGCAAGCTCAAATCGGTTGTCCAAGTCCCACCGCCCGGAAAAGGCGAGAAGGCCGATCGGTTGCACCTGGCGCATTTCCCCGGTCTCGAAGAGGCGTTCGGGATATCCTTCGAGCCGGATGAGTGCAGCGCACTGTCGATTCAGCTCAAGGACATCGATAGCGCTACGCGCATCGTCAACCTCAACGAGGCCGTCGACAAGGTCGCGCGTCTGTACATCGATCGCGTCAAGCAGCATCTGCGCAACGACGAGCGATCGGTCGACGTCTGGATCCTGGTGCTGCCCGAGATCGTCTACGAGCGATGCAGGCCTCAGTCCAAGCGAGCCGGCCTGCCGATGGAAAAGGGGGAGTTCACCAAGCGGCAGAAGGCGAAGGAGAGCATCCCGCTGCTCGCGGCCATGGGCGTGGTCGATCAGACAGAGGAGGCGATTTTCGAGGACGTTCCTGATTTTCATCGCAGGATCAAAGCCGAGTTCCTGGCGATCGCGCCGACGCAGCTCGTTCGCGAGACAACGCTCGCGCCCGAGGCCTATCAAAACAAGGCCGGCTATCCGCTGCGCAAGACGCAGGACGCCGCAACGGTCGCCTGGAATCTTGCGACCGGCCTCTACTACAAGACGCAGCCCAAGCCTCCCTGGCGGCTGGCGGACATTCGACCGGGGCTGTGTTACATCGGCATGGTCTACAAGAGCCTGCCGAACGATCCCGATGGTCACGCCTGCTGCGCGGCGCAGATGTTTCTCAACGAGGGAGACGGTGTCGTCTTCCGCGGCGCAAATGGACCGTGGAAGACCGGCGACTACGAGTTTCATCTCAAGGCGCCCGCGGCGAAGAACCTGCTCGCCCTGGTGCTAAAGACCTACGCCGAGACGCATGGCGGCCCGCCCAAGGAGCTGTTCATCCATGGGCAAACCTATTTCAACGACGAAGAGTGGACCGCCTTTGTCGAGGCGGCTCCGAAGGAGACCAACGTCATTGGCGTGCGAATCCGCTCGACCGGCGGCGAGACGAAGCTTTTTCGCGATGGCGATTATCCTGTGCTGCGCGGAACCGCGCTCCTGCTCGATGAGCAGACGGCCTATCTTTGGACGACGGGCTATGTGCCGCAGCTCGACACCTATATCGGGCCGGAGACGCCCAATCCGCTGCACATCACCGTCATGCGTAGCAAGAACGCAATGCCCGACATTCGCATGGTGCTGGCAGACATCATGGGTCTCACCAAGATCAACTACAACTCCTGTAACTTCAATGATGGCCTGCCCGTCACTGTCCGGTTTGCACGAATGGTTGGGGACGTCCTCACGATGGGATCGGCAAAAGGTGAAGAACGCCAGCCGTTCAAGTTCTATGTATGAACTTGCGCCGCCATCCCGACGATCGCCACTGCCGCCCCATACAACGGGTCGGTGGTCATGGTCCGAACGCCCGGTTGTGCTGACCAACGGCGTCTTCGGTCTGCTACCTAAGTGAATGGTGTCCACAGCGGCGGGAGTGGTCGACGCGGCCGGCGGTGGGGGCGGCGAAGTGGGTGCCGATGACGAGGATCGTCTGGTCGGCCCATTCGGCGAAGAGGCGCGAGCGGGTAAGGTGATCGATCCGCGCCCGAAGCTCCGCCTAGAGAATTCCCCAGGCGCGGTAGCGACCTCTCCCCGTCGCCTCGCGCAGCCCGAGTTCGGCGACGAGATTTTGCGCGGCGCGCGGCGTGACGCCGAGCTCTTTGGCGATCAGGCCGGCGCTGGCGATCGGATGGGCGAGGACGAGGTCGATGAGAGCGGCCAGGTGCGAGGTCGACCGCCGCCCGGCGAGCTTTCGCTCGAGCAACTGACGGGCCAGAAGCCAGCGGTCGTGATCCTTCATGCCGGTCTCGGCGGCGGCGCCGACCGCCTCGCACCAGGCGACCAAACGCGCCGTGCGATTCTCCGCGTGGCGCCGTTCGCGGGCGACGAGCCGCAGGCCGACGTTCAGGCAAAGCATATGGACCTTGGTTTTCTTGACCTCCCGCAACGCGGCGGCGACGAGAAGATTACCGAGCCAGGGGCGATGCTGCAGCGGTTCGATCCGCTCCCAGGCCTCCCAGAGAAACGCGCCGGCGAGCAACGGCGGCAGGGTCCGGATTTGATCGCGCACGCCGCGCCACGCCTGCAGGCGCTCGTCCTCGTTCCAGTCGAAATCATAGACGAGGGTTTCGCGCGGCCGCGCCGCCGCCGCTCCGTCGACGACGCGGCGCGACCGCGCGATCAGAGCGTCGACCGCCGCAAATTCGGAATCGAGACCGGGCGGTCCGCCCTCGCCGTCGTCGCCAATCGGACCGTGGTCGAAGCCATCGCCGTCGGTATCCTCGCCTTGGGCGCCGCCGCTCATCGCGTCAGATTGCGCCGTCGGGCCCCTGCCCTCTTCCGGCTTGGTTTCGCCAATCGTGTCGCTCCGCAACGCCGCGAGACCGGCGCCCGACAAGGCCCAGTCCGAAGGCGCGGCGGCGATGCGCCGGCGCGCGCGCAACACGGCGTGAGCGCGGATCAAGGCGTGGGTAGGCGCGTGCACGTCCATGCTGGCGTCATGCAGCACGAGGTCTTCAAGGTGCACGAGTTCGCCCTCGAGCCAGACGGCGCCGCAACCTTCGGTAAAATGCGTCCTGGCGATCCAGCCCTCGCGCACCGGGCTCCTTGCCAAGCGTTCGTCGAGGCGGGCGAGCGCATCCTCCGCCTGGGCCAGCGGCGCGACGAGCGCACCCCATGGCATCGGATCGGGCAGCGCGTAGGTGGGGGGTTCTGGCGTCATGGCGAGCGGGATCCCGGCCTTGCCCGCATTTCCGAGCCCTGGGCTGCAGGACAGAGGGCGGTGCATATCTCACAACGCTTTGATACTGCGCGCACACAACAACGATATGGAATTTAGCATGCCATTCGCTTCTGTCATAGAGACATCGTCTGGCGCTTGGTCATCACTATCGATAAGTGTCCCTTATCGATAGCGAATGGACCAAGGCTTGACCAGATCGCGGAATCGCCCGTAGGATCGCGCAGAATGTCGATCGCCGCGCACGTCCGCCGCCAAATCGACGAGGGAGCCCGAAGCCCGTGACCATCACCGTCAAGATCGCCGAGGCCAAGACCCATCTGTCGAAGCTGCTCGCCAAGGTCGAGGCCGGCGAAGAGGTCGTCATCGCCCGCGGAAACGCCCCGATCGCCAAACTGTCCCGCATCCGGAGCGAGCGCGACGTCGAAGCCGTGATCCGGGAAATCATCGCGGCGCGGGTCAATCGCGCCAAGACCACCCCCGAGGAGATCATCGCATGGCGCGACGAAGGCCGGCGTTTCTGATGGCCCAGCTCGTCGCTGTCGTCGTCGACGCCTCGATCGCCGCCGCTTGGTTTCTGCCCGACGAGCGCAACGAGGCGGCCGATGCGGTGATGGCGGGCCTGGCGTCGGCGCCGGGTCGCGTGCCCTCGCTGTTCTGGTTCGAGACCCGCAGCCTCTTTTTGAACGCCGAGCGACGCGGGCGACTGGCCGCCGGCGAGGCCGCCCTGTCGATGGCGCAATTGCGCGGCTTGTCGTTGCAGGACGAGGGTTCGGGCGGCGATTCTCTCGTGCTGACGATTGCCGCACGGCGCTCGCTTTCGGCCTATGACGCCAGCTATCTCGCGCTCGCGGTCGAACTCGCGCTGCCTCTGGCGACGAACGACCGACGCCTTGCCGCCGCCGCGCGGCTGGAAGGCGTCGCCGTTCGCGGCCCGCTCGAAAGCGCGCCATGAGCGGCGTCGCGATCAAATCGCTTGCCGCCCAACGGTCGGGCGCCGATCCGCAAACCCCGCCGGGCCCTGCAACGCGACGCCCTCGCCGCCAAATTGCCGATGGATCGGCGCGACCGCTTCGCCCAGATCCTTATCGACGCCATTGATGAGGCCCCGTCCGTGACGGACCTAACCTTCTCGGCCGCCGATCCCGAAACCCGCCGGGCGCTGCAGCTCGACGCCCTCGCCGCCATCCTGCCAATGGATCGGCGCGACCGCCTCGCCCAGATCCTGACCGACGACGACGTCGCCACGCTCAAACACCTGGCGCGCGAAGGCATGGGCGAAAATTCCTTGCGCGCGCTCGCTTCCGACTTGGCCTATCTCGAGGCCTGGGCGCAGGCGGCGACGCGTAGGCCCCTCCTCTGGCCGGCCCCCGAGGGCCTGGCGCTGAAATTCGTCGCCCATCACCTGTGGGACCCCGCCCGCCGCGAGGTCGACGCGGCCCATGGCATGCCGGCGGGCGTCACCGCCGCGCTGACCGCGGCCGGCGCCTTGCGCGCCGACGGTCCGCATGCGCCCTCAACCGTCAAGCGCCGCCTCGCCAGCTGGGGCGCCCTCCATCGCTGGCGCGGGCTCGAAGGCCCGTTCGCCTCACCCGCGTTGCGGGCCGCAGTGCGGCTCGCCGTGCGCGCCAGCGCGCGGCCGCGCCGGCGCAAGAGCAAGCGCGCCGTCACCCGCGACATCCTCGATCGGCTCCTCGCAACCTGCCGTTCCGACCGGCTCGCCGATTGCCGCGACGGCACGCTGCTGCTGATCGCCTTCGGCTCGGGTGGCCGCCGGCGAAGCGAAATCGCTCAGCTGCGCGTCGAGCAGCTGAGCGACGAGGCGCCAGTCGCCCTCGACCCCAGCGATCCCAATTCCCCGCGCCTGCCCTGCGTCAGAATCGCGCTTCTGCGCACCAAAACCGCTGCGGCCGACGACGACGCCTCCGTCCTGCTGGTTGGGCCGCCGGTCGAGGCCCTGCGCCTCTGGCTCGAGCGCGCCGACATCGTCAAGGGACCGATCTTTCGCGCCATCGACCGGTGGGAGGGGATGGAGGAGCGGGCCCTGACGCCGCAGGCCGTCAACCTGATCGTCAAGCGCCGCTGCGCCCTCGCCGGTCTCGACCCAAAGGAATTCAGCGCTCATGGTCTGCGCTCGGGCTATCTGACCGAGGCCGCGCGCGCTGGCGTCGCGCTGCCGGAGGCGATGCAGCAGTCGCAGCACCGGTCCGTCCAGCAGGCGGCGCGCTATTACAACGACGCCGACCGGCGGCTCGGCAAGGCCGCACGCCTAGCCGTATAGTGCGGCCTTCGACGGCTGGGCGCCGGAAGACACAAATGACGGGCCACGCTTGAAAGCAGCGGCGGACAGCAGCACGGAAGTCTTTGCCGGGCTCGTCGAACGGGTGACGTTCCATAACGACGAGAATGGCTTTTGCGTTCTGCGCGTCAAAGCGCGGGGCAAGCGCGATCTCATCACCGTCGTCGGCCATGCCGCGACGATCTCCGCCGGAGAATTCATCCAGGCCAGCGGCGAATGGTCCAACGACCGCACACATGGCGTCCAGTTCCGCGCCCGGTTTCTCAAGGCGACGCCGCCAACGACGGTCGAGGGAATCGAGAAATATCTTGGCTCCGGCATGATCCGCGGCATCGGCCCGGTCTATGCGAAGAAACTCGTCGCGGCGTTCCGGGAACAGGTCTTCGACGTGATCGAGGCCGAGCCGCTTCGGCTGCAGGAGGTGACCGGCATTGGCCGCAAACGGGCGGACGCGATTATCGCCGGCTGGACGGAGCAGCGGGCCATTCGTGAAATCATGATCTTCCTCCATAGCCATGGCGTCGGCACGTCGCGGGCGGTGCGGATTTTCAAGACCTATGGCGCCGACGCGGTGCAGTTCATTTCCGAAGACCCTTATCGGCTCGCCCGCGATATCAAGGGGATCGGCTTCCGCACGGCCGACGCCATCGCCATGAAGCTCGGCATCGAGAAGACGGCGATGATCCGGGCGCGGGCCGGCATCTCGTTTGCTCTGACCGAAGCCCTGAACGACGGTCATTGCGGCCTGCCGCGGGACGAACTTCTGCCGTTGGCGATCAAGCTTCTCGAAATCCCGGGCGCCATCGTCGAGACGGCGCTGGCGCTCGAACTCGACGGGGGCGACGTCATCGCCGATCCGGTCGAGGGGCGGGACTGCATCTTCCTCGCCGGCCTTCACCGCGCCGAGCAGTCTATCGCCGCACGGTTGAAAGCTATCGCTCGAGGCCCCCTGCCCTGGCCCGCCATCGACCCCGATAGGGCGATCCCGTGGGTTGAGGACAAGACGAAGTTGACGCTCGCCGACAGCCAAAAGGCTGCGGTCCGCGCCGCGCTCGCCTCGAAGGTCATGGTCATCACCGGCGGCCCCGGCGTCGGCAAGACGACGCTGGTCAACGCCATCTTACGCATCCTCGGCGCCAAGAAGGTCGAATTGTTGCTCTGCGCCCCCACGGGCCGCGCAGCCAAGCGGATGACGGAAACGACCGGCCATGAAGCCAAGACTATCCATCGCCTGCTGGAGACCAATCCGAAGACCGGCGGCTTCCGGCGCAATGAGGACAATCCTCTTTCCTGTGATCTCCTCGTCGTCGACGAGACCTCCATGGTCGATATCGTCCTGATGAACGCCCTGATGAAGGCGGTCGACGATCGAACCGCCGTGCTCTTCGTTGGCGACGTCGATCAGCTGCCCCCTGTCGGTCCGGGCCAGGCGCTTGCCGACATCATCGCCAGCGGCACCGTCCCGGTCGTTCGACTGACGGAGGTGTTCCGGCAGGCCGCCAAGAGCCAGATCGTGCAGAACGCACATCGGATCAATGCCGGTCAGGCGCCGAAGCTGGCGAAGCCGGGCGCCGAGACGGACTTTTATTTTGTGCCGGCCGAAACCCCGGAAATTGCCGTGTCGCGGCTGATCGAGATCGTCAAGGAGCGCATTCCCGCCCGCTTCGGCGTCGATCCGGTCCGCGACATCCAGGTCCTCTCCCCGATGAACCGCGGCGGTCTCGGCGCTCGATCCTTGAATATAGAGCTGCAGAAGGCGCTCAATCCACGGACCGAACCGCAGGTCTGAAGTTCGGAACGACCTTCCTTGTCGGCGACAAGGTGATGCAGACCGAGAACGACTACGACAAAGACGTCTATAACGGCGACCTCGGCTTCGTCACCGCGATCGACCCGGAGCTCGGCGAGATCACAATTGGCTTCGATGGCCGCGACGTGACCTATCTCCTCGGCGAACTGGACCAAATCGTTCTCGCCTATGCCACGACGATCCACAAATCCCAGGGGTCGGAATATCCCGTTGTCGTCATCCCCGTGACGACGCAGCATTACCCCATGCTCCAGCGCAATCTCCTCTACACCGGCGTTACCCGCGGCAAGCGTCTGGTCGTCCTGCTCGGTCAGAAGAAGGCCATTATGATCGCAGTCAGGAACGTCTCCGGCCGCCGACGCTGGTCGAAGCTCCGCGAATGGCTGAGCGGACCGCGTTCAGCTTGAGCTTCGCCCTTAGGCTGTTGGTTGCTGGCGAGCGCTTCTCTCTGCCCTACCCCAACTCTCCGGCGCCCGATCAATTGAGTCCTCTGCTCAATGGCCGCCCAAAGCGATTTGTCCGGAGGCCCCAGAGGCTCCTTTCGAGGAACAGCTCGCCGCGCTCGCATTTACGAACCATGCCGGCAAAATAGCCGCCGGCGGAGCTCTTGAAATGCGCCAACTCCTTCGTCGAAACGATCGCCAGAGCGAGCGTCGCAGCGTTGCGCCCCATCGTTCCGCAAGCTTCCGCCCAAAGCGATGTCGACACGCCCAGCTCGTGCCGCAACGGGCCGCCGGCTGCGTCGACGACGTCCCGCCAGGTTGGGCGCGACGTCGTGACGTATTGGCCAAGCCGAGGCGCCAAATCCAGCAATTCCGACGCCGACAGTTTGATCTCCGGTTTTTCCGCCTTGGGTTCTATCCGTGGCTCCGACAGATCGTCGTCGAGATCGGGCCTCTCCGCTGCGCTACTCTTTTCGGCAGCAATTACGGTATCTTTTAGATTTAAAGATTGGTTTGTAGATGTAGTGTGGGGGTCGCAAACGAGCCCCACGGGGTTTGTATCCACAGGCTTCGACGCTTCCCGAACCCATTGCTCCGCCTGCTTTTGGCCGCTCTCCAGAGAGTGCGCGATCGCGGCGAGGTCTTCTGAGCAGTCCGCACGGCGTGCGCCAGCGACCAGCTCGGCCACCTCTGCCACAAGACTCGACCAGCCTGCAGGCATTGCCATCTCCAGGCCTGCCAGCATCTCGCTGGCCTGGCGGATGCTCCGGCGCGCGATCGTGATGCGCTTGCGGCAATCCTTGCTTCGATTGCGCTCTGCCCTCGCCGCCGCGGCGATCCGCACGAATTCTTCGTAGCGCTGGGCGATCGGCGTCAGGTCGAAGCCGTAGGCCTCTATGATGCGTTTATCGGGCCCACGGCGGCCGTAGCGCTTGCCCTGCTCGTTGTCGCGGATGACGAAGATACCGGCCTCGAACAGCGCCCTATTGAGCGCCTTGACCCTCGCGGCCGACAATCCAAGAAACTCCTGCTGCAACCGCGCCGAAGGCCACGCGATCGGACGCGAGCCCCTTTCCCAATCGTGCGCCATCGTCTGCCGCACAAGCCACGAAACGAGCTTGAAGGCGTGCGCCGGCAGGCCGAGATAAGGCTCCGCCTCCTGGAAGGCGGCGAGATAGGTAAGCGGCCTGGCCGTGCCGGGCGCTACGCCGTCGAATTGATCGGCCTGGTCGCGGACGGCAAGCATAACGAAGCTCATTCGCCGCGCGCCTGTCGGCGCAGCGGACGTTTGTGTGGTCAAAGACATGGGTTCTCCGTTCGGGGTTAAGCCGACCGAAGGTTCGGGACGATTTAGGCAATGAATCACCGTGGCCCAAAATAGGGCTTGCAACGATTCACTTGTTCGGGGTAGTATCTGTTTTGCGAGAACTGATATTCCCCCGGCTTGCCGGGACACCGGCCCGACCTTCTAGGTCGGGTTTTGTGTTTCTAGGGTTGTTCTTCTCCAGCTTGTTGATAAGTTCGAACTTCACTCAGCGCCACGCTGAGTGATCTTGGAACCTGCTCGGACGTCCCCGATTGGTCGGGAGATTCGCCCTACGCAGGCAACACAAAGCCGTTGCGCCGAATGCGCGTTGAAGCGTGTGCTTGGTGCATCGACCCTGCCCTGCTCGGGCAAAGAAAGCGGACCGCCCTAAGGCGCGTCTCTCACTCGGCACTTGACCGCGATTCGCGGAAGTGATTCTCTATTCGTTGCCAGACGAAACAGAGAGGGCTTCCGGGCGGAGACGCTTCGGGGGCCTTTTCTTTGTCTTGATCCTTTCCTGTTTAAACGGTGGGAATCACTTGTCCGCGTGGCGCTTGAACGCCGCGTAGATTTCGGGAAGCTGCGTCACTAGGTACGCGCCGAACTCGCCGGCGGCCTTCTTGTCGATCGCCAGTGTCAGGCTGCGCTTGTCTTCCCGGATGTGAGCGACGCGCGTCCCGTCTTCGGCCTTCCACACGCTCGGACGCGGGGCCTTCGCCGGCTTCGGCGCGACGGCGTTTGTGACCAAGTTGAAGCGTTCGTCGGAATCCTTGTGCGCGAAGCCGTCACTCTCGATCAGACGGCGCGCCGCTGCGGTTGCCGTTGGGCTTTCGAGCCGCGTTGCGAGTTCGATCCAACGATCGCGCCCTGCCCTCGGCGCCGATCCGATCGCCTCGATCATGTCGCGAGGAATTTTGACGGCGCTCGAAATCAGCCGCGACAGCCCTGTTTTGTCGACCGACAGCGCGGCCATGATCGTTTCGCGGTCATAACCGCTCTCCTCCAGCCTGGCTGCAAAGAGCGCCCTCTCGATAAACGACAGATCCGTGCGCGCGCTGTTTTCCTGCCCTTGCGCGACGACGAGCTGCTGATCCGTGAGCGGCTTCACAACGGCGCGTAGGGGGCGGCCAAGCTCGGCGACCGCCCTCAGTCGCCGGCGGCCGTAGGCGATCTGGTAGCGGCCTTCCTTGTGTGGATGCGGCCGCACCAACGCTGGCACTTGCTGCCCGTGCTCCCTTATCGAGTCCACCAAAGCCTTGTGGCTCTCGGGCGTGCTTTGCATGCGGTCGGCGATAAATGAAGGGTCGATGAGTTCCGGGTCGAGATCGACGATCGAGTGCGCTTTCAGCTGCTCAATCGACCGCGTCACGGCGCCGATCGCGCCGCGCGTTCCCATGACGCCGAGGTGCGGCGCTGCCGCTTTTTCGGCCTCGGGATGCGCTTGCGCGGGCGAGTTGCCGGCCGGCAACTCATCCCCTAGCAGCCCCGTAAGGAGGTTCTTTCGCGACATTACGCCCTGCCCCAGGCTGACGTGATCAGCTGTTCGATTTCTCCGTTGACATTGTCCAGCGCCTCCAGCGCCCGCTCATAGGTGGCGCGGTTGAACTGATCCTTGGTCACTTCGTAGAGCGACTGCTTGGTGATCCCCGCGTCCGAAATGGCGGTGCTTTTGAGCATTGGGAAGTTGAGGACGTGGTCGCCGAACATGGACCGCATGAAGGTGACCATCTGGTTCTGCGGCCCGTCGCCCGGCTCGTAGCGGGTAATGAGATAGCGCATCCAGTCATAGCCCATGTTGCCGCCCGCGTTGGCCACGACGCGCAGCAAGTCCGACGTCATGATGAGAAACTGGCACATCGACATCACGTCGAGCATCTGCGGATGGACGGTGACGAGAACGGCCGTCGCCGAGCACATCGCCGACATGGTCAGAAAGCCGAGCTGCGGCGGACAGTCGACGACGACGACGTCGTAGCTGTCGGCGACCGAGACGAGCGCGGCGTCCATGCGCGCGAAAAACATGTCGCGCGGCTGGCCGGCGCCCATCAGGGCCTTGGGTGTTTCGTGCTCGAATTCCATGAGCTCGAGGTTGGCCGGCACCAGGTCGAGGCCGACGAAATAGGTCTTGCGGATGATGTCCTTGAGTTCGCGCCGCTGGTCGTCGTAGCGGATCGCACCGTAAAGGGTCTCGTTCTCGCCGACGTCGAATTCCGGCTGATATCCGTGAAGCGCCGAAAGACTGGCCTGCGGGTCAAGGTCGATCGCGAGAACCCGGTAGCCGCGCAAGGCCAGGTACTGGGCGAAGTGCGCCGCCGTGGTGGTCTTGCCACTGCCACCCTTGAAATTGACGACGGTAATGACCTGTAAGTGCTCGGCCCCGCTGCGCCACGGCAGATACTTGCGCTCGCCCTTGCTGTTTGCGTCGAGATAGGCCCTAAGCGCTTGAATGTCCTCAATTGTATAGGAGCGCCGCCCGCTGGGGCCAGTGTCAACCGCCGGGCCTTTACCTTCAAGGGAAAGACGCCGAAGATACCCGTCGTTGATTCCTATTAGCTTGGCGGTTTCGGTCGACGAGAACCTGCGAAGCGTCTTCTGGGCCGCTGGGGGGAATAATTGCAGGCGATGTGCCTGGAGTGTGGCCGACAATTTCCGCGCATGCGCGCCCACCAGTTCGTGGATCGCATTTTCAGCCGGGGCAGGGGGTGGGTTCATTTGCACGGCGAATCGTTTGAGACACGGAATAAAGAAGAGATTTGGCTCTCGTCCGTGTCAATGTCTTCCGATTCGCGGCGCCAAGCAAGATATTTTGGGTTAACGGAAGGTTAATGACAGTCGCACTCCTGGCGGCCTCAAATCGATAAGTTGCCGGCCGGCAACTTTCGACTTTCGGGCCGGAATGCGGGGCGGGACAGGGGCTCACTCCCCCTGCAACCCGGCGGGAAACTCCGCCGCCTGCAACGCCTTCGAGGCCGCCGCGGAGATCGCTTTGGGGTCGGCCTTCAGCACGTCAGGCCAGGTCGCCAGATATTGCGCGTGATCTGCCCCCGAATACGTGACGAAGAGCGAGCTTAAGGATCGCTCGCTGGATCCTGCGAGTGCGATCAGATGGGCCGCTTCGAAACAACCGCTCAAACCTACGCCGCTCGACGAGAGCCTTATTCGCCAGCCTTCTTCACGGCCGCGGCGAAGGCTCTGAATCTTCAGGACCGCGAGGTGTTGATTGATCTTGGCACGGGGCCGGGTCCGTTGGCGCTCGGTTTCGCGCCCTACGTCGGCCGCGTTGTCGGGGTCGACCCCGAGCCGGCGATGGCGGCCGAGGCACGCCGGGCGGCGGCGGCGGCCAAGGTCGGGCTCGTCGTGATCGGGGGGCGGGCGGAGGACCTGGGCGCGGACATCGGCCACTTCGACGTGGTGTCGATTGGCCGGGCGCTGCACTAGATGGAGCGCGAGGCCACTCTGGCTATGTTCGATCGGATTCTGGCGCCCGGCGGCCGCATCGTAGTCTGCGGTTCAAGGGCCGCTGGGGCCGAGGTCAATCCGTGGCGCTCGGCTTATGACGCCTTGCTCCGTTCCGTTGGCGAAGCCGGGGTCGTCGGTCATCGCCAAGTCTATCAGCATTGGTTCGACGGCAGCCGGTTCACGAAGATCGGCGGGATTAAGGTCAGCTGCCGCCACAACGTCTCGCCGGCGGCGTTGGTTGAACGGGCATTGACGCGATCGACGACCTCGCCAGCGGTTCTGGGAACGAAAACTGAAGCCTTTTGAACCTCGCTGCTTGAGGTTCTCGCGCCGTTCTTTCCCGATTCGGTTGGCGTCGAGATCGTCGAGGCCACGGCGGCAATCTTCGCAGCGGCCGAGCCTCGACTCGAAGACAGCAATGGAAGTCGATAGCTGTCGCGGGCTCGGCTTGTTGCGAATAAGCGGCGCAGTTTGCCTATAGGTGCCCCGCGTTCCTGACGCGTAGCCATTCTCTTCCGCCGCCGTCCAAACCGCTCGCGGGTTTGCTTGACGACGCTCGGCTGCGCCCTCTGCGCGCGGACGCCCGCCATCTGTTTCTAGGTCACGCGACACGGATCGCAGGGCAGGGGACATGTCGGTAGTATCTCAGTTTGCGAAGACCGCTAGGGCGGTGGGTCCTTGCGTCTGCGCGCCTTGTGGGGCGCGTCACTTGCCGCGCGGATAGCGTCGCTGGGATTCCAGAACGTTGAGGTCCATGTCGTTGCGCATGTATCGGCGCGAGGCTGGTTCGTGGGGCTGGAAGTCCCACGGCGTGTACGTCCCCTGGCGCAGAGCTTCATAGACGATATGGCGGCGCCGCTGGCTCGCCCGCACCGATTGGTCAAAGGCGGCGAGGTCCCAGCGCGCAGCGAAGCGGCGCTCGAAGTCAGCCCAGATCTCGGCATGGTCGGGGCGGAGCGCGAGGTTCTCGAGTTCGTGCGGATCAGGGTCGAGATCGTAAAGTTGCGGCGGATCGGGCGGCGCCCAGATCGCCTTCCATCTTCCGACGCGTAGCGCGACCATTGGCGCGACGGAGCCCTCCGCGGCGTATTCCATTGCGACCGCCGGCCGCCCGCCTTGTCCGTGGGCGAGCGGCACGAGGCTCTCACCGTCCAGCCAGGCCGCCCCAGCGCCGAGGGGCGCGCCGGCCAGCTCGCAAAGCGTCGGCAGCACATCGAGCGTCGAGACGGGAGTCTCGACGCTGCGCTGCGCCCAGCCGGGCGCGGCGATCATCAGGGGCACGCGCGCCGAGCCCTCAAAGAACGACATCTTGTACCAGAGGCCGCGTTCGCCAAGCATTTCGCCGTGATCGGAAAGGAAGATGACCGCAGTCGTTTCCGCCATGCCGCTACGCTCTAGAATCGCCAGCAGCTCGCCGATCTTGTCGTCGACATAGGAGATGTTGGCGAAATAGGCGCGCCGAGCGCGGCGAACCTGTTCGCGGGTCGGGCTCGTCGCGAGCTGGTCACATGCGATCATCAACCGCTGCGAGTGAGGATCCTGCCGCTCGAACGGGATCGGGGCAACCAAGGGATCGAGCGCTTCGCTTGCGGCATAGAGGTCGAAATACTTCGGTCGCGCGACATAAGGGTCGTGCGGGTGGGTGAGGCTCACCGTGAGCGACCAGGGGCGCGGGTCGCGGCGACGCGACAAATCATGCAGTTTGCGCGCCGCGTAGTAGGTCACCTCGTCGTCGAACTCGAGCTGGTTGGTGATCTCGGCGACGCCGGCCCCGAGGACCGAGCCCATGTTGTGGTACCACCAATCGATTCGCTCGCCTGGCTTGTCGTAGTCAGGCGTCCAGCCGAAGTCGGCGGGGTAGATATCGGTCGTCAGGCGCTCCTCGTAGCCGTGGAGCTGATCGGGACCGACGAAGTGCATCTTGCCGGAGAGCGAGGTCTGATAGCCGGCGCGCCGCAGGTAGTGGGCGAAGGTCGGGACGTCCGCAGGAAAGAGGGCAGCGTTGTCAAATACTCCTGTCTTGCTCGGCAGCTGCCCCGACATCAGCGAGGCGCGCGAAGGCCAACACAACGGGCTTGGCGCGTAGGCGTTGCGGAAGCGAACCGACCGCTCGGCGAGCGCTCGCAAATTAGGGGTGCGGAGAAACACCGCCGGTCCGTCTGGGAATAGCGTTCCCGTGAGCTGATCGACGATGAGAATCAGCAGGTTGGGCTGAGATTGCGGCATCGTCACGGGCTCCTGTCTAGGCGATCGGCGATTATTCCATTATTTCGATCGATACGATCCATATGAGCGCAAGACAACAGGGGTACCGCCCGAGCTGGCGGCAAAGGGGGCGGTCGATTTGTATGTCTACTAATCTTATCAAGATAATTGACTTATAAAGCGCGCCGTGCTGTTGTCCGTTTTGCGGCGGCCAAATCGGGCATGAGGCACGGGAGCTCGCCGATCTCAGCGCCCCCATTGCGCGGGCATATCGAGGACGATGAACATGAAATTTACTCGGTTGGTTCGCGCCGCGGCGGTCGGCGCGCTCGCCGTGTACGGCGCCGCGATCGCTCACGCCGCCGACAAGAGCGTCGTCGTCGCCTACCAGACGGACGCGCTGCCTTCGTCGGTCGCGATCGCTAACGGCGATTTCGAAAAGGCGACCGGCTTCAAGATCGATTTCCGCCGCTTCAACTCCGGCGCCGAAATCTTCGCCGCCATCGCCTCGGGCGACGTGCAGATCGGTTACGTCGGCTCGAGCCCGTACGCAGCGGCGACCTCGCGCGGCCTCGACGTCAAGGCCTTCTATCTCGCCTCGATCTCGGGCACCGACGAAGCGCTGGTCGTGCGCAATGGGTCCGGCATCAACTCGCTGGCCGATCTCAAAGGCAAGAAGCTCGCCGCCGCGCCGGTGTCGACCGACCACTATCAATTGCTCTCGCTGATCAAGAGTCTCGGCCTCACCGAGAAGGATGTGCAGGTGTTCGCAATCCCGCAGCCCGACATCGTCGCCGGCTACAACCGCGGCGACCTCGACGGCGGCTTCGTCTGGGACCCGGCGCTGACCGAGTTGAAGAAGAACGGCAAGGTGATCATCACGTCGAAAGAGGTCGCCGAGAAGGGCGCGCCGACCTTCTCCGCCTGGGTCGCCACCGCCGCCTTCGCCAAGGCCAATCCCGACTTCCTCACGACCTTCTCTGGAGTGATCTCCAAGTATCAGACCTCGTTCGTCAAGGAGCCCGAGCGTTGGGGTCCTGACAGCGACAACGCCAAGTTGCTCGCCAAGCTGCTCGGCGGCAAGCCTGAAGATCAAGCCGCTGCGCTCAAGAATCTCAACCTTCTGCCCATCGACGTCCAGGTCTCGGACGCCTGGCTCGGCGGCGGTGAGAGCTCGGGCCTGGCGAAGATCCTCAAGGACACGGCGGCCTTCCTGAAAGACCAGAAGAAGATCACCGATGTGCTGCCTTCCTACGCCGCTTTCGTCACCCCCGACGCAGTCGCGGCGCTGAAGAAGGCTGGCTCGTAAGTCGGCCGCGCGCGTCTAGCGCGATCGAGGGTTTCCCTCGTCTCCAAACAACGCGTCGCCGGCTCGCTCGGCGGCGCGACTTTTGCTCTCTGGAGCGGCGACACGGACAGGAAACGCATTTGCTTCGCGTCGACAACGCCTCCGTCTTCTTCGCCGCGCGCGACGGGCGTCCCGTGCACGCGCTGGACCGCGTCTCGTTGGAAATCCCTGAACGCGGTTTCGTCGTGGCCTTGGGTACGTCGGGCTGCGGCAAGTCGACCTTGCTCAACGCCATGGCGGGATTCTTGCCCCTGTCTTCGGGATCGATAGAGTTGAACGGTCATCCGGTCACGGGTCCGGGCGCCGAGCGCGGGGTCGTCTTCCAGAAGGACGCGCTGCTGCCCTGGCGCAGCGTCGCCGAAAACGTCGCTCTTGGGTTGAAATTTGCCGGGACCGGACGCAAGGAGCGGCGCGAACGGGCGCTCGAACTGCTGCGCCTCGTGGGCTTGCAGGATTTTGCCGACGCCGCCCCCTACGAACTCTCCGGGGGAATGCGCCAGCGCGTCGGCATCGCGCGCGCGCTTGCGCCCGATCCGGCCATCCTTCTGATGGACGAGCCTTTCGGCGCGCTTGACAGCATGACGCGCGAGCAGATGCAGGAATTGCTGGTCGACGTCTGGGCGCGCACCGGCAAACAGATCTTCTTCATCACCCATTCGATCGAAGAGGCTTTGTTCCTCGGCACGCAGGTCATCGTCATGTCGCCGCGCCCGGGCCGCATCGTTCACCGTTACGACCTCCAGTTTGTCGGCGCTTTCGCGCGCGACCGCGACGCAAGGGCGATCAAGACGGCCCCTCAATTTGCGGCGCTGCGCGAAGAGATCCGCGCCGTCGTCCATCAAAGCGAGCCCACTCGGAGTTCCGTCTCATGACCGACCTCGCCGTCCTATCTCTTTCCCCTGAAGCTGACGCCGCCCCGCTGCCGCGGCTCGTCAGAATGCGAGAATTCGGCGTCGGCAAGGCCTCCTCCGTCAGGATCAGCGTCGTCACCGGCGCCATCCTGATTGGCCTGTGGTGGGGCGCGTCGGAGTTGCACCTCGCGTCGCATCTGTTCTTGCCGACGCCGACCGAAGTCATCAATGCGGCGATCTCGGTCTTCAAGGACGGCTACGCCAACGCTTCGCTCTGGGAACATGTCAGCGCGAGCGTCAGCCGCATCCTGGTTGCGGCCGCGATCGCGGTTGTTCTCGGCGTGCCGATTGGGCTGCTGATGGGACTCAGCCGCTGGGCGAAGGGCGTGTTCGATGCGCCGATAGAGTTCTATTGGCCGCTGCCGCCGCTTGCCTATCTGCCGCTGATGATCATTTGGCTGGGCATCGGCGAGGCCTCGAAGATTACCCTGTTGGCGCTGGCCATGTTCGCCCCAATCGTTCTCTCTGCTCAAGCGGGCGTGCGGTCGGTCACGCAGGAGCGCGTCAATGCTGCGCTGTCACTCGGCGCGACGCGATGGCAATTGATGCGCGAGGTGGTGTTGCCCTCGGCGCTTCCCGAGATTCTCACGGGGGCGCGCATCGCGCTCGGCATCGGCTGGGGCACGTTGGTCGCCGCCGAGCTGATCGCGGCGACGCGCGGCATCGGATATCTGATCATGTCGGCCTCACAATTCCTCGCCACCGACGTCGTCTTCGTCGGCATCGGCATCATCGCCGCGTGCGCATTCGCATTTTCGTTTGCGATGCGCGCACTCGAACGCTGGTTGGTTCCGTGGAAGGGGCAGAGCTGAGGGGGCGCCGCTCCGTTCAATCAGGCGCGAGCGGGCCCAGCGGCGCCGCGCGCTTGCCGCGCCTCGGCGAGAAGGCAGAGAATTTCGAACAGCAGGTTCGCGGCATTGAGCGCCGTGAGGCCGGCGGAGTCGAACGGCGGTGACACTTCGACGAGATCGGCGCCGACGAAATCGACGCCGCGCAATTCGCGCAGCAAGCGTTGCGCTTCGAGAGTCGTGAGGCCGCCGGCTTCCGGCGTTCCGGTTCCCGGCGCGTGGGCCGGATCGAGGGAATCGATATCGAACGACAGATAGGCGGGACCTAGACCGACGATGCGCCGCGCTTCTTCCGCCGCCCAGCGCCAGCCGCGATCGGAGAATTCCTCGATCGGCACGACGCGCATGCCGGATTCGTGGCTGAAGGCCCAGGCGTCCGCGGCGCCGAGCGAGCCGCGGACGCCGATCTGGATCACCCGTCGCGGATCGAGCAACCCCTCCTCGACCGCACGTCGGAACGGGGCGCCATGATGAAAGCGCGAACCAAGGTAGTCATCGCCGGTGTCGCAGTGGGCGTCTATGTGCACCATGCCGAGCGGGCCGCTGTTCGCCACAGCGCGCAAAATCGGCAGCGATATCGAATGGTCGCCGCCGACCGACAGAGGAACGACTCCTGCGGAACGGACTGCCAAAAAGAATTCTTCAATTTCGCCCAACGCGGCGGTCAGCTCAAACGGCTCTTCGACCCAAGCGTCGCCGAGGTCGACGACGCGGGCCAACGCGAACGGATCGACGCCGGTCGCCTGGTTGACGCGACGGATGAGCGTTGATTGCTCGCGCACTGCACGCGGACCGTGACGGGCGCCAGGCCGGTGGGTGACGCCGCCGTCGAAGGGAACGCCGATAACGCCAATGTCGACGTCCTCGCACGTCTCTGAATGCGGCGCGCGAAAGAAGGTCGCCGGTCCGACGTAGCGCGGCCGCGCACGCGGCTCGCGCATTTCCGGGTAGCGCTTGGGCGACTTGACCATCTTAGCTCCTGCTCGGTCGGGCGTCGCGCGGAAGACCGTGAATGCGCTCGCTTTCCTGACCCTGTCGTTCGACGATCGCAAGCGCCTGCGCTTTGAATTTCGAAGCAACGCCGCGCCTCTCCGACGAGGCCGAAACTGCGCTTGGGGAGTAGGCGATGAGTGAGCAAACTTTCTCAGGAAAGTCCACGCCGATCGAACAGCGGAGGGCCGCGTTGGCCGTGCGGGGGCGGCTTATGACCTTGTATTCGATGTCCCCGCCGAATCGACTCGGCGCATGCGGATCGCCAACGACGGAAAACTCGCCGACCTCGCGTTCGACAATCTGGTCGCCATGAAAGAGCGGTCCCCCCCTGCTACACGCCTCTCGCCCGCAATCGTTGCGCGAGCGTCAGACGACGCTCGACGACGCCGACGCGGCGCCGGAAATTGCACGGCGTTTTCGGCCTCTTCGCCGGATGCGGGGTCCCCTGATCGCACATTTGCGGCGGCGGCGCGGATTGATCTGAGCTACGCGGCGAAGATGTCCGAGAACCGATCGAATACGCCGGCCGAATATGGACAATTCACCCTTTAATGTCTATGAATTTTATCAACTAACGCTCAAGCGCGCGGAGACGAGACCGCGCAAGACTCAGAAAAGGACAGTTACGTCATGAGGATGACGACCGAAGAGGCCTTTGTAAAAGTGCTGCAGCGACATGGAATCGCGCACGCCTTCGGCATCATCGGCTCGGCCTTCATGCCGGTCTCCGACCTGTTCGACCGCGCCGGGATCAAGTTCTGGGACGTTGCCCACGAGGGCAACGGCGGGATCATGTGCGACGGCTACACGCGCGCGACCGGGGCGATCGGCATGCTGATCGCCCAGAACGGACCCGGCGTGACCAATTTCGTCACGGCGGTGAAGACCGCCTACTGGAACCACACGCCGATGCTGCTGGTGACGCCGCAGGCTGCCAACAAGACGATCGGCCAGGGCGGCTTCCAGGAAGTCGAGCAGATGGCGCTGTTTCGTGACATGGTCGGCTACCAGGAGGAAGTCCGCGATCCCTCGCGCGTGGCGGAGGTTCTCAATCGCGTCATCCAGAGGGCGAAGCGCCTGTCGGCGCCGGCGCAGATCAACATCCCGCGCGATTTCTTCACTCATGTCGTTGACGTCGAGCTGCCGGCGATCGTCGAATTCGAGCGCCCAGCCGGCGGCGCCGAGGCGATCGCCGAGGCGGCGCGGCTGCTGTCTGCGGCTAAATTCCCAGTCATCCTGTCTGGCGCCGGCGTCGTGCTCGGCGGCGCGATTGCCGGCGTGGTCGCGCTGGCCGAGCGGCTCGGGGCTCCGGTCGCCAACAATTACCAGCATAACGACAGCTTCCCCGGCGGCCATCGTCTCGCCGCCGGCCCGCTCGGCTACAACGGCTCGAAGGCGGCGATGGAGCTGATCGCCAAGGCTGACGTCGTGCTGGCGCTTGGTACGCGTCTCAACCCCTTCTCGACCCTGCCGTGCTACGGCCTCGACTATTGGCCGAAGGACGCCAAACTGATCCAGGTCGACGTCAACCCCGACCGCATCGGCCTGACGAAACCGGTCGCGGTCGGCATCTGCGGCGACGCCAAGCTGGTGGCGCGCGCGATCCTCGCCAAGCTGACGGCGCAAGCCGGCGAGGCCGGACGCGAGGAGCGCAAGGCGCTCGTCCACACGCTCAAGTCGCGCTGGCTGCAGACGCTGTCGAGCCTCGACCACGAGGACGACGACCCCGGCACGACGTGGAACGAAGACGCGCGCCGACGCGACGCCGGCCGCATGTCGCCGCGTCAGGCGTGGCGCGCCATCCAGGCCGGACTGCCGCAGGGTGCGATCATCTCCAGCGACATCGGCAACAATTGTGCGATCGGCAACGCCTATCCGTCGTTCGACGAGGGTCGCAAATATCTTGCGCCGGGGCTGTTCGGCCCGTGCGGCTACGGCTTCCCCGCGATTGTCGGGGCGAAGATCGGCAACCCCAACACGCCCTGCGTCGGCTTCGCCGGCGACGGCGCCTTCGGCATCTCGATGAATGAAATGAGCTCGATCGGTCGCGCCGGCTGGCCTGGCGTGACGATGGTCGTCTTCCGCAATTATCAATGGGGCGCCGAGAAGCGCAATTCGATCCTCTGGTACGACGACAACTTCGTCGGCACCGAGCTCAACCCGAATCTGAGTTACGCCAAGGTCGCCGAAGCGTGCGGGTTCGAGGGCGTCGTCGCGACGACGCCGGCTGAATTGACCGAAGCGATCCGCAGGTCGTGCGAGGACCAGAAGCGCGGCGTCACGACCTTCATCGAGGCGGTGCTCAACCAGGAGCTCGGCGAGCCGTTCCGCCGCGACGCAATGAAGAAGCCGGTCGTGGTCGCCGCAATCCGGTCCGAGGACATGCGGCCGCAGAACCGGAACTAGAGAGCCAGATCGCCAGAAACAGGAGGTCGCCCACGCCGCCGCGTTAGCTGCGGCGGGCGCCGCCGAGCAGGCGGTCGAGGATGATCTCCTCCAGCCGGCCAAATTCCGGGGCGCCGCGCAGGCGTGGCCGCGGCAGGGCGACTTCGACGTCCAGCGCTACGGCGCCATCTTCGAGCAGCACGATGCGATCGGCGAGGGTTACCGCCTCGGCGACGTCGTGGGTGACCAGCAAAGCGGTAAAGCCCTCGCGCCGCCAAACCGCTTCGAGCAGTGACTGCATTTCGATCCGCGTCAGTGCGTCGAGCGCGCCAAGCGGTTCGTCGAGCGCTAGCACACGCGGCCGACTGACCAGAGCCCGCGCCAGGGCGACGCGCTGTTTCTGTCCGCCCGACAGGTTCCCTGGCCAGTCGGCGGCGCGATCGGCAAGTCCCACCGCCGCGAGCGCGTCGAGCGCACGCCGCCGCGCGACCACTTCGCGCCGCCGCGCCCCGAGACCGACTTCGACATTGGCGATGACGTTCGCCCATGGCAGCAGCCGTGGCTCCTGAAACATCACGCGCGGAGCGACGTCGGCGCCGGCGTCGAATTCGATCGCGCCAGCGTCGGGCGCATCGAGGGCGGCGATCAGACGCAGCAACGTGCTCTTGCCACAACCGCTACGGCCGATGACCGCGACGAACTTGCCAGCGGCGACGTCGAGATCGAGACCACGCAGCACTTTCTTGTCGCCGAACGCCTTGACGATGCCGCGCAGTGCAAGGGATGCGGCCGGCGCTTCCTCGGCGCGGCGCGATGATGGCGTTTCGGCCAAGCTCATGACGTCAATCTCCGTGCAGGGTCGGCCGCCAGGAGAGGCAGGCGCGTTCGAGCGCGCGCACAACGACGTCGGCGAGCTTGCCGAGCAGCGCATAGATCGCGATCGCAAGCACGACGACGTCGAGCTGCAGGAACTCGCGCGCCTGCATCGCCATGTAGCCGACGCCGGATTGCGCCGCGATGGTCTCGGCGACGATCAGTGTCAGCCACATGATCCCCAGCGCATAGCGCAGGCCGACGAAGATCGAGGGCAGGGCGCCGGGCAGAATGACGCGGCGGAAGAGTTCGAGGCGCTGCATGCCGTAGCTTTGCGCCATCTCGATGAGATGCGGGTCGATGGACCGCACGCCATGCACAGTGTTGGCGTAGATCGGAAAGAACACGCCGAGCGCGACGAGGAAGAGCTTCGCCGCCTCGTCAATACCGAACCAGACGATGACCAGCGGGATCAGCGCGAGGTGGGGGATGTTGCGCGCCATTTGCAGGGTTGTGTCGGTCAGATGGTCGCTCGCCCGCGAAAGGCCATTGGCGAGCCCGAAGCCGAAACCGATCGCGCCGCCCGCGACGAGGCCAGCGAGAGCGCGCAAGAAGCTGACTTCGACGTTGCGCGGCAGGTCGCCCGAGCGCGTGAGGCGCCAGCCCGCGGCGAGAACGGCGAAGGGCGAGGGCAGCAACGAATCCGGCAGCCAGCCAAGTGACGCG
>Ga0181520_10001602_pt1 | contig 45421 bp, 36 predicted proteins | sample PEATcosm2014_Bin_29_FD_132451 | JGI IMG/M metagenome (GOLD analysis project Ga0181520, IMG submission 132451) | Peatland microbial communities from MTU Mesocosm Facility, Houghton, MI, USA - PEATcosm2014_Bin02_30_metaG | ecosystem: Environmental > Terrestrial > Soil > Wetlands > Peat | place... | reverse complement strand
GATCCCGAAGTGGCCAGCCGCGCCGACCGTAAAATTGTGCTGCGCGACGGGCTGATTGTCGAAGACACATGGGCCTCGGCGGCTTCAGACCAGGAGAACCATGGCTAAGCGCGCACTCAGTTGGAAGCGGGCAGGAGCCATTGGCTGGCGCGATCTGCGCTCCGCGCCGGGCAAGTTTGCCTTTGTGGTGCTCTCGGTGGCTGTGGGCGTGGCGGCGCTGGTGGGCGTGCGCGGCTTCAGCGACAGCTTCAAGCGGACCCTGGGAACCGAGGCGCGTTCGCTGATGGCCGCCGACTTGAGCGCTCGCATCTATCGTCTGCCAACCGCGGCGGAAACAGCCAAGATCGCCGCAGTTGCGCAGCAAAACGGCCTGCGAACAACTTGGATTACCGAGACTGTCTCCATGGCCTCGGTGCCGCCCGATCCGGTTCCGCTGCTGGTATCGCTCAAAGCTGTCGATCCCGCTGACTATCCCTTCTACGGCACTGCCGATCTGGAACCGGCGATGAGCCTGCCTGAGGCTTTGGCGGGCGACTCAGTGGTCGTAGCCGAGGAGTTTCTCATCCGGCTGAATGCGCGCGTAGGCCAGACGCTGCGGCTCGGCGGAAAGAATTATCGCATCACGGCGATCCTCAAGCAGGAGCCGGATCGCATGAACTCGATGGCCGCCATGGGGCCGCGGGTGATGATCTCGCAAGCAGCGCTCGCCTCCACCGGCCTGATCGCTCCCGGCAGCCGCTCCAGCCAGCGCCTGCTGATGAAGCTGCCACCCAAGGCCGACCCCGTGGCTCTACGCAAGCTGGTCGAGGCTGCGCTGCCCGATGCGCAGGTGATGGACTACCGCGAGGGCAATCCGGCGCTGAGTCAGGGTCTGGACAACGCCACTGCGATCCTGAGTCTGATCTGCCTGGTGGCCATGGTCCTCGGCGCAATCGGCGTGGCCATGGCCATGCACGCCCATCTTGAGCAGCGCATGGATATGCTGGCCATTCTCAAGGCTGTCGGCGCCAGTTCGAGCGATCTGCTGCGCATCTTTCTGCTGCAAACGCTTGGCCTCGGCCTCGCCGGAGGTCTCGTGGGCGTGGCCGCAGGCGTGGGCGTAATGGCCGCGCTGCCTGCCGTCTTCGGCAAGCTGTTGCCGGTTCATGCACAACTTGAGTTTCCCTGGCGCTCGGTCGCCGCCGGCCTGGGAACCGGCCTGCTGACCACGCTGCTCTTCTGCCTGCCGCCGCTGTTGGATGTGCGCGCCGTGCGTCCTGTGCTGGTGCTGCGGCGCCTGGTGGAGCAAGGGCCAACCGGCTTTCTTGGCTGGCTGCAAAAATGGTGGGCGCGCCGATTGCAACTGGGCATCGCCGCACTGGTGGTCGCGCTACTCGGCGCAATTGCCTGGGCGCTCTCGGACTCCGCCAAAGTCGGCACATGGTTTGCCGTGCTCTTCACCATTGCGTTGATTGTCCTGCTGATCATGGCTGCCCTCACGCTCTGGGTTCTGCGCATGCTGCTCAACCGCGTCCGCTTGCGCCTGCCGTCGTTTTTGCGCCACGGCCTGGCCAATCTCTATCGCCCTGGCAATCAATCCGCCGCCGTGATGGCCGCGCTGGGAACCGGAGTGATGCTGATCCTGGCCGTCTATCTGATGCAGTCGGCCCTGCTCCGCGATCTGCGCACCACCGCCGCGCCCAACCTGCCTAACGTCTTCCTGATCGATGTGACTACCGACGAAACCACCGGCGTGAAAGAGTTCTTCGCTCACCAGCCCGGAGTGACGCAGGCCTTGGAAGTGATGCCCATCGTGCAGGGCCGTTTTATTTCGCTCAATGGAAAGACTCTGGACCAGCTCAAAGAGCAGCACTTTCCGCGCCGAATGCTGGAGAATGCCAGCCTGAGCTGGGCCGATGCGCCGCCCGCGGGTGACAAGATCACGCAGGGCAAATGGTGGACAGATACGAACGCGAAGGAGTTCGCCATCGGCCAAGGCGTAGCAGAGCGGCTGCATCTCGGCGTTGGCTCGACGGTCGAATTGGAGATCGGCGGCGACGTTCATCCGCTGAAAGTCTCCGCCATCTTTCGCTCCGACGGCCAGCATCTTGGCGCGCGCGTTGAATTTCTTCTGCCCTCCGCGCTGCTCAAAGACCAGCCCGCAACCTGGTACGGCGGCGCGCACGTTGATCCCAGGCAAGTCGCCAATCTGGAGCGCGCGCTCTTCACGGCTTACCCCACCGTCTCGGTCATCAACATCGCCGATATGCTGGAGCGCATTGAGAGCGTCGTCGATCAGATCACCTTCGTCGTCCGCTTCCTGGCCGGCTTTTCCATCTTTGCCGGACTGATGATTCTGGCCTCCAGCATCGCCAGCACGCGCTTCCGCCGCATGAGAGAGGCCGTCGTACTGAAGACTCTGGGCGCCACGCGCATGAGGATCGTGCGCACCTTCAGCGTGGAATTCAGCGTTCTCGGCCTGCTCGCGGGTTCGGTCGGCGTGGTCTTCGCCAATCTGCTGACGCGCGTGCTGCTGCGCCGGCTTGAGGTCACCTTCCACATCGAGTGGAGCGCCACACTGATTGCGCTGCTTGGCACGGCGATTTTGGCTACGGTTACAGGCTGGATTGCCAGTTACCGCATCCTCGGCCTGCGCCCGCTGGAAGTGCTGCGCGAGGAATAATTTGATAGTTTGCAACAACGGGGCAAGATTTTTTGCAAGTTCGCGAGCGAGAAAGATGGCGGGTTGAGATTTGTTGTCCTCCCCGGTCTCAGAATCGAGAATGGTGGCACCCATCATGGATGGAAGAATTGAATTTGTTTTTCCCGAGATCGTGGCCACCCGCCACCCATCTTTGTTGGAAAGTTTAGAATTTGAAAAGCTCAGAGTGCGCCACCCGCCGAAGGATTTGAAACTTGGTGTCATCCACTTAGATACAAAACGATCAACGAATCAACGGGACATTTCTAAACTGGATTTCAAACTTTTGCTGATGGTTAATGTCCATTTGTAATTCGATAAGAGCGATTGATGTTGCATCCGGCGCAATATTTTCGAATCTGAATATAGCGTTAGCGGAAACATTGGTTATCATTCTCGCATAAACCATTCGCCCGAATCCGAGAGTATTTGCCATTCGATTGTTTGCGATAACAGCATCAACAGCCTTTGCCTCATAACCCCGATTGTCATATACATGGCTGGAATCTGTATAGAAATTGAAATAGCAGTCTTTTCCTTTATCTTGCATAATGAAAGTGCAGGTCGCTGAAACACCATTTGCACGACATTTAGACAATTCGATGCGCACCGGTCCATTCATCACAACCTGTTGTGATGGCCTATGATCGGGAAGAGAATTTCCAGATTCGACAGTGCTTGGTTGCGCTAAGTTAACGGAAGATATATTGCTCGAAGGCGCATTGGATAAAGGTGGATTTTGGCTCGCAGTTTGACTGGATGTTTCTTGTGCAGCTGGAGCATTGACTGGCTCGTTGTGTTGTTCTACAGGTGGTTTTCCTTCGGGAGCAAGCAATTTTTGGAGACTCCCGAGGTTTTGATCAAGTTCCTTAATATCGTTGTTCATGGACTCAAGCGCGGCGATGCGTTCTCCGTCCGCGTCAAGTATCTTCTTTTCGGAAATATGAAAATTATAAGTAATCACGCAAAGCGCAATCAAAACGGCAGAAATAATTAGATTCAGGAAAACCTGGCCGCCATTATCTCTCATGGTATCTGCCTTGAAGTGAAGATATGCTGGATGTCAGCGCGAATGCGCAAAGCATCAAGCAAGGTTGAATCAATGCGTTCCCGTTCTGCCGGACGAGTCAGATAAGCAACCTTGCGCTCATTATTGCCGTCCTTCCGATTCACGTGGGATAAAAGAAGTGGAGCGAATACCCATCCGTTCATTCCATCTTCAGCACTAAGTTGATACCATCCATTCGATACTGCCACGATCCGTACTGTTTCTCCTTTATTCAGAAACCTCACAACCCTTGAAGTGACTGTCGCATCACTATATAACGGAGCTGGCAAGAGCGTCTTTGTATCTAAAATCTCAGCGACTGGGATTCGAAGTCCCAACGGCCCCTTTGCGAAGATCATGTTTCCTTCAATCGAGGCAATTGTTTTTCCTCTTGTATCGCTAATTAGTCGATTCGACCAATCAATACTGATTTTTTGATTCACGTTGATTGAACTTAGGGATACACCGCCATCCTCGGTTGATCGAAGCACAGGAGCGTCGGTTTTCGCTAGTCTGCTAAGAAACTCGTCACTTTCTGCGACGCGGGCACCTACGGCAGCTTCATCTATTGCCGGAGCCAACGCTGCTTCCGCTCCGGCACCCTCCAATGCGCCCGCTTCAGTCGCTTCGATGGCAACTGCTGCGCATCCGGTGACAAATACCATAAGTAGACACCCGATGAGTGCAAGCAAGGGCCGGATTGTTGGACATTTAAAAACAGACATCAGGCACACCCTGCTTCGGAGTGTCTCAGACCGAGTTCTCTTATGGCAACAAATTCACAAAGCCGAATATGAGACGTAATCATTTTTCCACTCCTACTCGGAGAATGCAATAGGGCGAGTGGCCTTGATCTCAACTATCCTTTAATCAAGTTGAGGGTGCCGGGGAGGAGGAGCCGAAGTTCCGGTACGGCTCCACTCGGGCAGGCACCGGCCTCTTTCAGAGTTCCTGCTAACCAAGGAACATACCAATGTGAATCCGGCGGCAGTGAAATGGGAATCTTCCATCCCCGGTCCCCAAATGCGAGCGACCGGGGGCACCCTCGTAGTGGTTTAAAAAGTCAGCGGAACAGTTGCCACCCGCCACCTGTGGACGACAACGTTGTTGATTAGAAAAAGTCACCGGGACCGAGGCCACCCTCCGGAAATGCTCTCAGTCTATGAAGCCTCCAAAAGCAGGACGTGCTTGCTGAATTCGCTGCCGGCCAGATACACGATGCCTTTGTCCTGGGTGACCAGAACCATTCCGTTGCGCACGGCCAAGCCCAGCAGGTAGGCATCCGTGACTTGTTTGGTGCCAAACAATCGCTTGAAGAACGGGCCGCACAGCGTGTGCCAGTCCTCGGCGATGGGCAGATAACGATAGCCAGGATGCTGCGCGAGCCTTTTCAGAATGGCCGTGGCCTCGGGCATCTCGATTTGCCCGGCACGCGGCGCGGTGGCATTGCGCAGGAATCCGGCTTCAGTGAAAGGGCAAATAGCCCAGCGGAGATCGGCGGCGGCATAGAACCACGCCTCAACAGTCGGATGGTGAATATGATTCCGGGCCATCAGCGCATAGAGGACATTCACGTCCAGCAGATAGACCTTCTTAGACAAGGGCATCCTCCGAGGCTTGCTTGACCATCTCCGGCGTGATTTGGTCGCCTGTGGCCGCGATCTCCAGATAGCCATGCCGGTTCATGACCAGCCGGGACGAAGGGATTTCCTGATCCGTCGTCCGCTCGGCGCGGCGTATCAGTTCACTGACGGCAATGCCCAGCGAGAGCCCCTTGGCATTGGCATACGATGAGGCAAATGCCAGGGCGTCGTTGTCGATGTGAAGATTAGTCCGTGTTCTCATAGAACCATTATGTACCATGTTTATATCTGGTGCATAAATATTATATGGTACACGAACAAATAAATGGTACTTGTTGTCTTGACCGAATGCTTGACCTCCGCACAAACCGGAAAAATGCCCAAAAGCCGCGTTTGTGAGAAACTGGAAGAGCAGACAAAATAGCCCTGAAATCTTCGCTCGCGTGGCTGAAACGCGCCGCGCCCCCGTTAGGAACCAAGAAAAACCATGATCAGTGTCAGCAATGTCTCCATGCGCTACGGCTCGAAGGTGCTCTTTGAGGATGTCAGCGTCAGCTTTATCCCCGGCCGCCGCTACGGATTGACCGGACCGAACGGCAGCGGCAAGTCCACCTTCATGAAGGTACTTACCGGCGAGCTGGAGGCGCAGAAGGGCACGGTCGTTCGCCCGCGCAAGCTCGGCGTGCTGCGCCAGGATCAGTTTGCCTTTGACGCCTATCGCGTGATTGACACAGTCATTATGGGCAACAAGCCGCTGTGGGCGGCTCTGGAAGAGCGCGACCGCATCTACGAAAAGCCGGAGCTGAGCGACGCCGACGGCATGCGGCTGGGCGAGCTGGAAGGCACGATCGGCGACGAGGACGGCTACACGGCCGAGGCCGACGCCGCGATTCTGCTGGACGGGCTGGACATTCCGGAATCGATTCACGAGCGCAAGATGGGCGAGCTGCAGGGCGGCCAAAAGGTGCGCGTGCTGTTGGCGCAGGCGCTCTTCGGGCATCCGGAGGCGCTGCTGCTGGATGAGCCGACGAACTACCTTGATCTTGAATCGATTCACTGGCTGCAGGACTTTTTGCAGAACTACGACGGCACGCTGATCTGCATCTCGCACGACCGTCACTTCCTGAACTCGGTGACCACACACACCGCCGACATCGACTACGAGACGATCATCACCTATACCGGCGGCTACGACGAGATGGTGATGGCCAAGACGCAGATTCGCTCGACGCTTGAAGCGCAGAACGCCCAGCGCGACAAGAAGATCGCCCAACTGAATGACTTTATTGCTCGCTTCGCCGCCGGCACGCGCTCGTCGCAGGTGACCAGCCGCCGCAAAGAGGTTGAGCGGCTGCAAACCAACGACCTGGCCCGCTCCAATATAGCCCGCCCCTACATCCGCTTTGATCAGGTGCGCCCCAGCGGCAAGCATGTGCTGGAGTTCAAACACATTACCAAAACCTATGGCGAGCAAACGGTGATTGATGGCTTTACGGCCAACGTGCTGCGGGGCGAGCATATCTGCCTGATGGGCCGCAACGGCGCGGGCAAGACCACGCTGCTGAAGAGCCTGCTGAACAACTATCCGGGGCTGGCGGACAAGGAATTTGACCTCGACAACGGTACGGTCTTCTGGGGTCATGAAGCGCAGATCGGCTACTTTCCGCAGGACGTTGGCTCGACCATCGAGCATGGCACCACCGTGGCCGAGTGGCTGCATCGCTGGAAGCCGGACGCGCACGTGGAAGACATTCGCGGCATTTTGGGCCAGATGCTTTTCAGCGGCGAAGAGGGCGAGAAGCAGACCAAGGCGCTGAGCGGCGGCGAACAGGCGCGGCTGGCCTTCTGCAAGCTGATCCTGACCAAGCCCAACATACTGATCTTTGATGAGCCGACCAACCATCTGGATCTGGAAGCCATCAACGCGCTGAACATCGCTCTGCAGCGCTATGAAGGCACGGTGCTGCTGGTCACCCACGACCACGACTTGATTGACGAAGTGGCGACGCGGCTTTGGATCTTCAAAGAAGAGGGCATCGAAGACTTCCAAGGGCCGTATGCGGAGTGGAAGGGCAAGCATAATTAGAGGCAATGGCAACGCCTGGTTCGTCAAAATAGCTGAAGCCGATTGATCAAAGGTGAACCCCCGGCTTTGCCGGGTTGGCTGTAGAAGTTTGACATTTGCGGGAGTCGCTCCCGGATTGTATTTTTTGCATTCTTCCCACAGAATCGCTTGCGAGAGAGAGAGTGAGCGCCGTCCCTAACGGGACTCCGAGAGGCGTTGATCGGCATCTTCCCAGCGCTGAAGCGCTGGGCTAACAACCATTGCGCCTACGGCGCGGGTATTCAACTGGAATACATTGCGCCTACGGCGCGGGCATTCAGCTGGAATACATTGCGCCTACGGCGCGGGCATTCAACTGGCATGGGCTGTGTACTTTCATTTTCAAGAATCGCAATCTAGCCCCTCTGAAGGGCCACAAACTTGATATCCTCCGGCATTGCCGGAGGATATCTACTCGCATTTGATTTCAGTGGCCTGATTCTTCACAAATGTGACGGTCCAGTGCTTGCCGGCTTGATCGTAGCTCACCGTGCGATTGCCCTTTGTTTCGCTCTCTGAGTGGCTTTTGTGGCCGATGGCCATGCGTGTCTCAAGCTCGCTCATTCCCGGCTTCACCTGATGCGCATCGACGGCCGCCCAGACGTCTTTGGGCCAGTGGTCGTAGATGGTATGCGGGTCGTCGTAGAAGAAGAGCATATCGGTGAAGTAACCCTCCTGCGTGGCGTCGATGGCGCCGATGGGCGTGGCGTAGAGCGCCGGTGAGCCTGGCATGGCAAAGACCGCGAAGACCTGGCGGCTGCCATGACTGATGCCGTTGTCCTCCGTAACTGGAGCGGCCTGCTTGATGATCTTTTTGATCTCGAGCCGCTGGATTGAGGGAATCAAGCCCACGCGCTGGGCAAATTGCACGCGCCCGCCGGTGTAGGGATAGTAAGGAATCACGTAGCCGTCCTGCATCCAGACGGTTGTTCCAACCAGGCGGAGCGTGTCTTCAAAATGCATAGGAAAGAAGGAGCGCACTACGGCCAGTTCGTCCAGGCTCAGCGTTTGGGCGGTATTGATGCGCCCGATCTCGCCCGGATCCTGGCGCTGACGCCAGACGGAATAAAGATACGCAACACAGATGGAGACCGTGACCACTAACGAAATCAGGATGAACTTCCAATGTTTCATGCTTCCTCCAGGCGTTCTTGCTTCGTTTTTATTATTACCAGAAGATCCCTGGGCTTTGGCGGGAGGCAGTGGAAGTAGCAGAGGCGCCGTCCCTACGGGACTCCGGCGACCTTCTTTCTGTTCCTTTCCCACCGTTGAAACGGTGGGCTAATCACCACTGCGCCTACGGCGCGGGCTAGGCTGGCATGCATTGCGCCTACGGCGCGGGCTAGCTGGGGTTGTTTGCGCTGTTGCTTGAGGGGACCTCTGATTCATTTCTTTCTTTGCAGCAAAGATTCCCTCGGGGGCTAAAGCCCGCATTTATTTGGAGCTACTTGCGGCACGACTGAAGTCGTGCCCTTTCAAAACAGCAACTTATTCAGAGGCTCCCTAACGTATTTCTGTGTTGTTTGAGACTCAACGTGGACGAGGACGTCCACGCCACAGCCGGTCTGGAGACCGGCGCTACAAATCCTGGGAGACCGGCGCTACAAATCCCGGAAGACCGGCGCTACTCATCGCTTCAATCCAACTCTCCAGAAACTCTTTCACGCCGGCTGGCGCATGCAGCCACAACTGCGCCGCCGTCTTCCGCTGCGCGCGTCGCACCAGTATGCTCAACCCCCGCGGACCTAGGCAGTTGACCGCCTCAAAGGCCGCCTCGTCGCTTAGGTCGTCCCCCAGATAGGCGACCGGCGCGCCAGCCTTCGCCTCAGCGACAATCTCTCGGACCGCGCCGCCTTTGTTGCGTCCAACGCGCAGTTCGATGCCGCCGTCAAAGTCGAGCAACGCCAAACCCTCCATCCGGGCCAGCGGCTCAAAGAGCGCCCGCGTTCGCTGCTCGATCTGCGCGGCCTGCGGGCGAGAGCGCCCGCGCCAGTGCAAGACCACGCCGTTGGCCTTGTCTTCAAAGAGGCCGCCCAGAGGGTCGCGCCGCAAGAGCACGCGCAGCTCTTCCAGCTTGACCCGTGTTGCAGCGGGCGCTTCTTGCAGATCACGCCGACCGTCAGGATAAAGCCGCTCCGCGCCGTGCAGCCCCCAGACTTCGAGCGGCGGATCAAGCTGAAGCATCGGCGCAATCTCTGCTGCGGGCCTCCCGGTGATCACCGCCATGCGCGTCCTGCCCTCGATCTGAATCCGTTTGAGCAGTTGGCGCACGCCCGCCCAGGGACGGGCCGCAAAGCGATCCACGCGAAATGCCGCCAGCGTACCGTCGTAGTCCAGCAGCAGGAGCGGATGAGCACCCTCTATAAAGCCGCTGAAGAATCTGTCCAGCCTCTCCGCTCTCTCTGTTGTCAACCCGGCGCTCTCTTTCTTCTCAAAGTTTATCGTGATCGCCCGCTCCCAAAGGAAAACGGATTCCGTATTCCCTATTCCCTGCTCCCTGCGATGCGCTATTCTGTCCAAGAGAGTGGAGCTCGCTTCAACAGCGGAACGGCAGAGGCTATGGCGATCGACAAAATTGAAAAACCCGCGCTGAATCTGGTCATGACAGTGCAGGATTACTCCCTGTTCGCTTATCGCGCCTTCATGAACCTCTTCCGCCCGCCGATCTATTGGCCGGATTTTCTGATTCAAGCCGACATTATCGGCGTTGGCTCCATATCGATTGTGGTGCTCACGGGCCTGGCCACCGGCGGCGTGCTGGCGCTGCAATCGGCGGCCACGCTCTCGGCCTTCGGAGCCACGGCGATCACTGGCCAGTTTGTGGCGCTGACCATGATCCGCGAGCTCGGCCCCATCCTCACCGGGGTTATGGTCAGCGGGCGCAACGCCAGCTCGATGGCCAGCGAATTGGGCTCGATGGTGGTGACCGAGCAGATTGACGCCATGCGCGCGCTGGGCGTGGACCCGATGCGCAAGCTGGTCACGCCGCGCATCGCAGCCAGCATCGTCATGCTCTTCTTTCTCACCATCGTGGCCGACGCCTGCGGCATCGCCGGCGGCGGCCTGGTGACCGTCTTCATGAATAATCAGAATGGCACCCTGTACTTCAGCAAAGCCTGGGAGCATCTGGTCTATGCCGACATCATTCAGGGATTGGTCAAGCCGCTCTTCTTTGGCTATATCCTCAGCTCCATCGGCTGCTTTTATGGCATGCGCACCAGCGGAGGCACACAGGGCGTAGGCCGCTCGACGATTCAGGCCGTGGTTTGGGCCTCGGTGCTCATCATCTTTGTGGATTTCCTGCTCACGCAAGTGCTGCTCACCCTCTTTCCCTTATGAACGAAGCCCTGGCTGCCACACAATCCGACGCCGCAACGGCGACCGCCACGCCCGTCGTTGCCTTTCGCAATGTCTCGATTGGGTTTGACGGCCCGATGGTGCTGGATGATGTCAGCTTTACCGTTGCGCCGGGTGAGACACGGGTGCTGCTGGGACCGGCCGGCGTGGGCAAAAGCGTGCTGCTCAAGATGGTCAACGGCCTGCTCCGGCCGGACGAGGGCAGCATTTCGCTCTTTGGCAATGAGATCTCTCATATGCCCGAAGAAAAGCTCTTCGCGCTGCGCACCCGCGTGGGCATGGTCTTTCAGGAGGGCGCTCTGTTTGACTCGCTCACCGTGCGCGACAATGTTGCTTACCAACTAATCCAGGAGCGCGTTGCCGACAACGAGATCGACCAGCGGGTTCGCGCCGCGCTGCGCTTTGTGGAGCTGGAGGAGACCTTCGATCTCTTTCCGTCCAGCCTGTCGGGCGGAATGCGGCGCCGCGTGGCCATAGCCCGCGCCTTTATCCGCCAACCTGATCTGCTGCTTTATGACTCGCCCACCGGCGGCCTGGACCCGATCACCTCAACCACCATCATTGAGCTGATCGTCAAAGAGCGCGACGTGCTCCGGACGCCCTCGCTACTGGTTACGCACCGCATACAGGATGCTCTCCTGCTCTGCAACCATCGCTTCGACCAGCAAATGGGGCGCATGGTTCCGCTGCCGAAAGGCGAGACCGATCCCGGCACCACCTTCCTGATGCTCGCGGAAGGCCGCCTGATCTTCGACGGCTCGCTGCTGGAGCTGGTCAAGTGCAAGGATCCTTTTGTGCGGGAGTTTCTGGAGTAATTTAGGGAACAGGGAAACGCGCTGGTGGAGGCGAGTGGATTCCCCGGTCCCAAAAGCGGGAGCTGGGGCACCTGCCGACTTATGCAGCTTCCTTCAACAGGTTGGCGACAGCTTCCGGGTTGCGGGCGATGACCGTGAGAAAGGCGCGCGCCGGAGCATCGGGGCGCTTGCGGGCTTGCTCCCAATCGCGCAAGGTTCCGACAGGGATGCGGTAGACGGCAGCAAAGGCCTCCTGCGTCAGGCCGAGGCGCTCGCGGAGCTTCTTCACGTTGGGAATGTGAATGAAACCAGGCTGATCGAAAAAACAGATCGGCGCCGCGTCAGGATCATCACGGACCGCGGCTTCAATCTGCTCATCTGTAAGCGCTTCGACAGCAGCCCAGTCGGTATCCGTCTCGATGGGCGGATCGCCGGGATTATGCTCAATCGAAATAAAACCAGTGGTATTCACGTTTGTTTGCCTCTCTCACCGAGATGATGCGGATGATTTCATCATCCGGCGTCTTGGAAATGACTTCCGTTGAAACGACGACCAGCAGCGACTGCTTCCCGCGTCCCATGGTGATGATTCGTTCTTCACCATAATCGAAACGATCATCCACCCAGAAATCCCGGCCAGGGTCTTCAAGAGCTGCAATCCCATCCTCCAGTGATAAGCCGTGCTTGCGCTTGTTAAGGAGATCTTTCGCCGGATCCCAAACGTACTGCATGAGAAAATCATACGGCTACGCCGTAGTCTCGTCAACAGGAAAGGGAAGCACCTGCGGTGCGGCCAACTGCTCGCTATCCGCTCGCTTGAGGTTCGTGGATTCCCAGGTCCGAAAAGCGGGAGCTGGGGCACCCAATCATTTTAAGATGGTCGGAGATGAACTCTCCACCGGCAGTTCAGCTCCTCCATCCCGGTCTCTAAAGCGAAGGATCGGGGCCACCCGCCGATACTCTAATTTTATAGTAAAAATCTGCAAGAAATTAGAGTATCATCATTCTTATCAATAGAGGTATGAGCGATGCAAACAAGAATTCAACTTTTAGCTACATTATTGGCCCTCTTTGTTCCTCTGAATTTGGATGCGCAAGTAACTTCGAACGTTCTTGAACGCGTTCTGAACGTGCGTGTCAATGCCGGAACCGATCATGAGAATACCGCGACCGCCTTTACTATTGACGTTGACGGACGTGAGTACGTGATAACGGCGAAACATATTGTTCAAGGCCTTAAAGATAAAGATAAAATCGATGTCTTTATGAACGGCGATTGGTCATCTCTTTTGGTTGACATCTTACGCTGCGATGACCCGATCGACATTGCTGTTCTTATACCGCCGCACCAATTAACAGTGAACTTCGATCTTCCATTCGAGAAAGGGAAATTTCGTTTTGGACAGGACGCATATTTTCTTGGCTTTCCTTATGGGATCCAATCTTCTGGGTTAGGAATAAACGGTCCTTATCCGATTGCGATTATAAAAAGGGGTACTATTTCCGCCGACGTTGTGTTAGACCAAACGAAAAAGGCAATTATGATCCTTCTGGATGGATACAACAATCCGGGTTTCTCTGGCGGCCCAATAGTGTACCGTGACTTCGATCAATCTGGGTATGTACTAAACCTAGTTGGTGTTGTATCAGGCTTTATCCCAGAGGTAGTATCGACTTTGAACGAGCATGATATTGCGAAGCCAGAAGATGCAGGATCTGCTGCGAAGGCACAGCCATGGAAAATACAAAAGAGAAACAACGGAACCTACTTTGAATATGTAGAAAGTGGTACATATGTCGCCTTAAATACTGGTATCGTGCGAGGATTCTCAATTGCTCCAGCAATAGATCTAATCCGTAAACATCCAATTGGACCTGTAGTAAAGGATCTGCCTGGGAATAATCCTGGTAAATGATAGTTTAGTTCTCCAGACCTGAGACTGGGTATAGCCAAAATCTAATTTTCCAGATATGGAATTATGTTCATATACTGTTACACGGGATCGTAGTTGAGGTTGGGGCTGAGGCAGCTCTCGGCTTCGGCTTAGGTCATGGCTTTGCGCAGGGTGTAGTCGGCTAATTGGTCGCAGTTGATCTTCTCACCCTACGCGCCATTGCAGCGGGCAAAACTCGGCGAGGCGGGCGAAGTCGCGGGCGTTGGCGGTGATGACTTCGATGCCGCAGCGGGCGGCGCTCACCGCGATCAGCGCATCGTTGGTCAGGCGGGAGCGGCCGATGCTTTCGTAGCCGTACTTGTTGGCGATGCGGTTGGTTTCCGGGACGAATATGGTGCGCCGTCCCTCCGGGACTCCGGTAAATTGTTGGTTGCACTCACCCCGCGTTGAAGCGCGGGGCTAGCTAACTCTGCGCCTACGGCGCGAGATGAGCAAGACGTTAAGGTTGATCGTCTCCCAGGTCTCAGAGTCGAGACCTGGGGCACCCGGCACAGTAGTCTCCTTCATCGCCCTTCTCCTGCCGCTGATTCAACGCTCACACAATCTTCGCGCCTACAAAAAATAGCGTGGACCGGGAGGTCCACGCTACAGCCGGCCGGGAGGCCGGCGCTACAGTCACTTCGCCAGCGGCAGGCGCAGGTCACCACCGCTCATCTCCTTGGGCAGGCCGAGGTTGAGCAGGTGGAGCATGGTTGGAGCGATGTCGCGCAGGCTGCCGTCGGGGCGGAGGCGGAAGTTTTTGGCCTCTTCGGCGACATAAATCAGCGGCACCGGGTTGGTGGTGTGCGCGGTGTGCGGCTCGCCGGTGATGGGATCGACCATGGTCTCGCAGTTGCCATGATCGGCGGTGACGATCCAGATGGCGTTGCGTTCGCGCACGGCCTTGTAGATGCGCGTCAGTTGCAGGTCGACGGCCTCGACGGCCTTGATGGCCGCGGGCAGAACGCCGGTGTGGCCGACCATATCCGGATTGGCGAAGTTGCTGATCACCACATCAAAGCTGGTGTCGAGAATCGCCTTCTCAATCGAGTCGCCGACTTTGACCGAGCTCATCTCCGGCTGGAGGTCGTAGGTGGCAACTTTGGGCGAGGGCGTCAGAATCCTCTCTTCGCCGCCGAAGGGCTTCTCAACGCCGCCGTTGAAGAAGAAGGTGACGTGGGCGAACTTCTCCGTCTCGGCGGTGCGCAGATTGCGCAGATTGGCGCTCGCCAGCATATTGCCCAGAATGTGCTCCATCGATTGCGGCGGGCTGATGATGGGCAGCTCGAACTTTTCATCGTACTGGGTCATGCAGGTGTAGTGCAGATTCTTGGGCAACTCGGAGCGCGGAATCGTCTGATCGAGCGACTCCCAGGCATCCAGATCGCGTCCGCCCTGGGCGTTGAGATTGCTCTCGCGGGTGAGGACGCGCGTGACCTGGCGGGCGCGGTCGGCGCGGAAGTTGAAGTTGAGCACCGCATCCTCGTCGCGGATCAGCCCCAGCGGCCGGTTCTGCTCGTCGACGATGGTAGTGGGAATAACAAACTCATCCTGCACGCCGCTGTTGTAACTGTCGCGGATCGCGGTAACGGCGTCCGTGGCCGTGACGCACTCGCCTTTGCCGATGACCATCGCATCGAAGGCCTTGCGCTGGCGCTCCCAGCGCTTGTCGCGGTCCATGGCGTAGTAACGTCCGCTGACGGAGGCGATCTTGCCGGTGCCGATCTCGCGCAGCTTCTGTTCGAGCTTGGCGACGTAATCGATGCCGGAGGTGGGCGGGGTGTCGCGGCCATCGAGGAAGGCGTGAATGAAGACGCGGGTCAGGCCGAACTCGCGAGCGGCGCGGACGAGCGCGTAGAGATGCTCCTCGTGGGAGTGGACGCCGCCATCGGAAACAAGGCCGATCAGATGCAGCGCGCGCCCATGCTGGCGGGCGTGCTCGAAGCTGGCCTGAATGCGCGGATTGTCCTTGAGCGTATTGTTGAGCACCATCAGGTCAATGCGCGTGATGTCCATCTGCACGATGCGCCCGGCGCCGATATTCAGATGGCCGACTTCGCTATTGCCCATCTGCCCGTCCGGCAGGCCGACATAATGCTCCGAGGCCTGGATGAGCGTGTGCGGATACTCGCGCAGCAGCAGGTCGTAGGTGGGCTTATTGGCCAGCGCAATGGCGTTGTTGGCGGTTTCTGGACGATAGCCCCATCCATCCAGGATGGTCAGCACTACAGGACGCTTGGTGGTTGCCACGTAGATTACACCTCATAGGGAGATCAATGCTCTCACCTCAAGGATAACCTGTGCGGCTGTTGCAGTCAGCGGCCGGGGGGGCGGCGGCCTTTGGCTCTCAGGATTGGGATGCCTTCCATTGTTGGCGGATTTTGAGTACGCGGGTGTTCCAAAGCAGCAAATTCCTTTCGCGCGAGAGGCTTGTCCCACTCACTCTCCTCCAGCTTTAGCCGATACACTCTTCGAGCAACTTGGCGCGGCGGAAAACTTTTGCAGCTTCGGAATGCCGGTGTAGATTAGGAACTGGAAGATTGATCCCAAAGCGATGGGGCAACTTCCCAAATCGGGGCCGAATAGCCCTGCCAGAGCGTGGAACCAAACGATGCGCTTGACCGTAGATGATGGTTCTGGTAAACAGCGTGGATGGGGGAGTTTTCCGAGGGGAGCAGGAGTTTTGAAACCTTTATCATAGTTGCGTAGTCTAATGAAGAAAAGTTGATACGAGGACACTCAATGTCTAGTCACCTCTCCATCCCGTCTTCCTCCAAAGTACTTCCCTCCAAGGAGAATCTCGGCGTGCGCCGCATTGCCGTCCTGCCGGTTCGGGATACCGTTTTATTTCCTCATGCCGTACTGCCGCTTACGGTGGGCCGGGAGAGCTCAATTCAGTTGATTGAGTCGCTTGGCGAAGAGCGCGCGATTATCGTGACGGCGCAATTGGACCCTCGGCTGGACGCTCCCAAGCCTGGCGATCTGCACCCGGTGGGCACGCTGGCCACGGTGCATAAGATTGTGCGCATGCCCAACCAGAGCCGGTTTGTCTTTACCGAGGGCGTGGAGCGGGTGCGGCTGCTGCGCTATGTGCAGACCGAGCCATTCATGATCGCCGAGGTTGAGGTGCTGGCCGAGACCGAGCCGGTGAATTCGCCCGGCGCCGAGGCGCTGGTGCGCAATGTCATCAGCCAGTTCCAGCAGATTGTCAGTGAGTCGCAGACGCTCTCCGATGAGCTGCGAGCGATTGCCGCCAACATCGAAGAACCGAGCCGGCTGGTCGATTTTGTCGCCTCTTCGCTGCCCTTTTTGACCACCGACGACAAGCAGCAACTGCTGGAGACGCCGGGGGTGAGCACGCGCCTGCAACTGTTGAACAGCCATCTGGCCAAAGAGATCGAGGTGCAGCAGTTGCGCACCAAGATTCAGACCGAGGTGCAGGACCAGGTGCAGCAATCGCAGCGCGATTACTATCTGCGCGAGCAGCTCAAGGCCATCCAGAAGGAGCTGGGCGAGCAGGATGAGGGCCAGCGTGAGATCGAAGAACTGCGCCAGAAGATTGAAGCCGCGGGAATGCCGGATGAGGTGAAGAAAGAGGCCCTGAAGGAGCTGGCGCGCCTTTCGCGCATGTCTCCCATGGCCGCCGACTACTCGCTCACCCGCAATTACATTGATTGGCTGGCGGTGCTGCCGTGGTCCAAGAGCTCCGGCTCCAAGGTGGACATCACGAAGGCCAAGGAGATTCTGGACGAGGATCACTACGAGCTGAAGAAGGTGAAGGACCGCATTCTGGATTACCTGAGTGTGCTGGAGCTGAAGCCGGATATGAAGGGGCCGATTCTGTGCTTTGTCGGACCTCCGGGCGTGGGCAAGACGAGCCTGGGGCGGTCGATTGCGCGGGCGCTGGGGCGCAAATTCCAGCGCGTCTCGCTGGGCGGAATGCACGACGAGGCTGAGATTCGCGGTCATCGCCGGACCTACATCGGCGCGCTGCCGGGGCAGATCATTCAGAGCATCCGCCGGGCTGAGACGCGCGATCCGGTGATTATGCTGGACGAGATTGACAAGCTGGGAAGGGACTTCCGCGGCGATCCAGCCTCGGCGCTGCTTGAGACGCTGGACCCGGAGCAGAACAATACCTTCCGCGACCACTATCTGGACGTGCCCTTTGATCTGTCGAAGACGCTTTTCATCTGCACAGCCAACCAGTTGGACACGGTTCCGCCGCCGCTGCTGGACCGCATGGAGCTGATTCCGCTGCAAGGCTACAGCGAGGAGGAAAAGAAGCACATCGCGATTCGTTATCTGATTCCGCGCCAGATCAAGGAGAACGGCATTACGCCGGAGCAGATCGAGTTTCCTGAAGAGTCGCTGCTGCACACGATTCGCCACTATACGCGCGAGGCAGGCGTGCGCAAGCTGGAGCAGACCATCGGCACCATCTGCCGCAAAGAGGCGCGGCGGGTGGTCGAGGGCAACAGCGAAAAACTCATTGTCACTCGCGAGGTGGTCAAGGAGTTTTTAGGCGGCATCCAGGTGCGCGTAGACACCGAGCTGACCGAGCGCGTGAAGCGCCCCGGCGTGGCGGTGGGGCTGGCCTGGACGCCGGCCGGAGGCGACATCCTCTTCATCGAAGCCAACAAGATGAAGGGCAAAGGAAACTTCACCATGACCGGGCAGATCGGCCAGGTGATGCAGGAGTCGATGCAGGCCGCGCTGACCTGGGTGCGCTCAAATGCCGCCAGCCTTGGCTTGGCCGACGACTTCACCAAAGAGATGGACTTGCACATTCACGTTCCGGCGGGAGCAATTCCCAAGGACGGGCCTTCGGCTGGCGTCACGATGGCGGTGGTGTTGGTCTCGCTGCTCACTGATACGCCGGTGCTGCCTTTGACCGCCATGACCGGCGAAATTACGCTCAGCGGCAATGTGCTGCCGGTGGGCGGAATCAAGGAGAAATTTTTGGCAGCGCGGCGCGCCGGTGTGCAAAGCGTCATTCTGCCGGCGGAGAATCGCCAGGATGTCGAGGAAGATCTGACGCCGGAGCTGATCGATGGCGTCACCATCCACTATGCGAGCCACATAGAGGATGTGCTGACCGTGGCTCTGCCGCTGCTGAAGGCCAGGCCTGACATGCAGCCGCATGAAGATGCGGAGCTGGAGGCAAGTTCCTGGGCTGTGCGGTGAAGCTGGAATGGTGCGCCGGCCTCGCGGCGGCCGGCTGTGGCGTGGACCTCCGGGTCCACGCTTGTTTTTGCAGCCTAAAAAACATGCACGGATTTCAAAGTTTCCTATCCATCAAGGCTTGGCCGGCGGAGTCTTTGGAAGGATGAAGGCAATCCGGGGCGGCATGGCCAGTTTGACCGATGCCTGAATCTCGGCAACGCGGTCGCCGCGCTTGACCTGATTCTCACCCAGCGTCCATGCGCCGTTGGCAATTTCCGCGTTGCCGCTCCAGCGATCAAAGCGCGCGAGCGCCGGCGGAAGTCCGGCGCCCACGGCCACGGTTCCGCGCTGCCACTCAAAGGCGAGCGAACCGGTGGCCGAGGCGGCAAGGTCGTCTCCGGTGAAGCCACTGAGCGCAATCTTTCCATTGCCGTTGAAGGCTGATCCGGTGGCGCGCAGACCGAACAACTGGCCGACCAGCGGCGGGCTCAGCTTGTCGAAGCGGCCCTCCAGCTCATACGAGGGCTTGCGCGTAGCCGTTGCCGCAGTGTGGACCATACCGCTGGCGTGGATGCGGCCGCCCAGCAGGCTGGCATCCAGAGTGGTAATCTCCGCACCGTTGGCAAAGGTGGCAACCGTAGCCTCGGCATTGCGCAGCGTGACCGGGCCCAGCAGGAGGGATTCGGCTTTGACCGTGCCGTTCATCCTCGGCCATGCGGGAGTTGTCGTGGGACGAAGGCGATCAATCAGCGTAGAGAGCAGCGTGCCTTTTTCCTGCGCGCCCAGGAATGCGGTTTGAACCACGGCCGCGTCCAGAAGGCCGAATTGCACCTGGAAGCCGGGCAGGCAGGGCTTCGACGAATCGCAGGCCAGCGGCAGCGCGAGGCTCGCCGTTCCCTTCACTGGACCGTAGGCAAAGACGACCGGATCCCATCGCAGCTCACTAGCGCCCAGGTGGAGCGTGGCTTGGGAGATCAGGATGGAATTGGCCAGGAACTCCGCTTTCCAGTTGGCGTTATGAAAGACCAGCGTTCCGGTCAGCGTATCGGCCGGAGCGGAAGCGGATTGGCTGACGGAAGGAAGCTGCGGAAGTTGCGTTTGAATGGCCGACTGAAGCTGCATCCATGGGCCTTCGGCGCTCAGATCCACCGTGACCGGGTCACCGGCCAGCGCGTCCAATGAAAGAGTATTGGCCATGCCGGCCGCGCGCGCCAGCTCCCGGCCGCGGGGGATGGAAGCCTGGCCACGCACCGTGAACTGGTAGCCGGAGAGTGCAAGGCGCGTGGAAAGCGCGAGCGGCGCGGCGCCTCCGGCGGCAATCGTCGTGGTGGCTGTGAGCGCCTGCGGCTGATCCATGGGAGCGGCAACAGGAGTTAGAACAAGCACAGGAATGGTCACCGGCTGAGTGAGGCCGCTTCCGCTGAGTTCGAGTCCGGTTACCGTAAGGCTGCCGGTGAGCGGACCCACAACCGGATGGTCTTTTGCGGAGCGGTCTGGGGAAGAGTGCGCCGGCTTTGGCGGGGTTGCGCTCTCCGGCGCGGGAGGAGAAAAGCTGAGTTTGCCGCTGGCAGTGCCCGCCGCGTCCAACCCTGGAGCAAAGCCGCTGCGCACCGAACGCAATGCGTCCAGAACGGCGGCTACGGGAAGGCGATCCAACTGGACGGAGAAGCTCGGCAAAGCGCCCTGGCCGGGAAGATTGCCGTTGAGCCGAATGTGTCCCGAGCCAAGCGGCGAGTCGCAGACCAGGTTATCAATGGCGCGGGTAGTGAAGTGAGCAACCAGGGAACAGTTGGCGTCAAAATCCATTGGAGCGGCTGGGGCAAACTCGGCGCGATGAACGTCAGTGGCGCGCAAACGGGCTTTGACCTGGGCTGCATCGGCGGTGCCTTCGATGTGGAGTTCGCCCTTCATGTCGCCGCGCCAGCCGGCGTCGGAGCCGATCAACAGGCGCGTGAGCTGCCCTAGTTGTGCCTCGCGCCAATCCAGATCGACGATCAAAGGCATCTGGCGCAACTCGGGAGCCTGATGCAGATTGGCCGTCAAACGCACCAAGCCGGTATCGGCCTGCCCGATGCTCAAATCGGTGCGGGCTGGCTGGCCGCGCAATTGGACGCGCCAGTCTCCTGGATTCTGTTCTTCCAAAGAGAATTTGGCATCCGTTAGAGAAAACGGCAGTTTTTCCGCGCCGGCTTTGATATTGATGCGGGAGTTGGTTGCTTCAAGATAAGGCAGCTTGATGGGCTTGTTCTGCTTGACAGCCGCGCCACTTCCGGGCGCGGGTTGGGTGTAGGCGTGCGCGGTGCGCAGCAAGGTATCGAGATTCCAGCGTCCGCCGGGAATGCGCACCAGATTCAAGCTGGCCTCATCCACGCTGATTGAGTCCAGTTCAATTTGTCCGCGCCACAGTGTAAGCAGGCGAATTGAGGCATAGACCGAATTGGCGTGCAAGACAGGTTCCGTGCCGTAGGCCGGATCTTCGTCGACGACCAGGTCGTAGAGAACAAATCCTGGGCGAGGCAACAGGCGCACCTCAACCGAAGAGACGCGCGCAGGGCGGCCCAGAGAGGCGGAGATCAGATGCGTGATGCGCGCCTTGTAGCGGCTCACGCTCACAAAAGGAGGAATAATCAGAATGGCCAGAAGGATGGCCAGCGCGGTCAGTGCCTGCCAGAGCCGTTTACGTTTTGTTTGCCGTGGTTTCTCTTCTTCAGTCATGGTCGTTGTCAGTGGACAGTAAACAGTCGACAGTGGACAGTGTTCAGTGTACAGCGTTTAGCGGCTTCTGGTGAAAGTCAGGTTTTGAAAGGGCACGACTTCAGTCGGGCTACAAATACCTGATAATAAACGTTGGGTTTTAGCCCCTGAGGAATCTCCTCCACTGACCACTGTTCACTGTCCACTGCCCACTGCTATTTCACCCGATGGAAGGTCCGGCTCCAGCGCGTGTCCGGGAAAAAATGCAGCGCCACATGGCCCAGCCAGGCGATGGCATTGCTCTGGCTGATCTCATCTTCGGAAGCCTCGAAGGACCAGTAGTTGAACAGCGGCCGGCCCACGATATTCTCGCGCGGCACAAAGCCCCAGTAGCGCGAGTCGAGACTGTTGTGCCGGTGATCGCCCATCATGAAGTACTTGCCGGGCGGGACCACCAGTTCTCCGTTCACCACATCCTTGGGAAACTCCACCATCGACCAGGAGTCTGGCACCTGTGAGCTGGGAGGAGGCGGCGAAGCGGGGAAGTTGTCCAGGAAATCCCGGTCATCATTGGCCGGATTGGGCGAGTTGTCCGCATCCGGCGGCAGCTTTTGGGGCACGCCGTTAATCACCACCACGCCGTTGCTCAGATGAATATGGTCGCCGGGAACGCCGATCAGCCGCTTGACCAGCGTCAGGTACTGTAGATTTCCGTTTTGATCCGGATCTTTTACGGGTTTGAAGAAGACGATAATGTCGCCGCGCCGCGGCTCGCGCTGATGCACCAGCGGCATCCACCTGGTGGCTGGAGCAAGCGTGATGCGGTCCACCAGCAGATGGTCGCCCACCAGCAGCGTCTTCTCCATCGATCCCGAGGGAATCACATAGTTCTGCCCGAGAAAAGTGAGGATGAACAGGCCAACTACCAGCACGGAAAGAATGCTGGCCACAGCTTCGGCGGGTGTCTCTTCGACCCGCTTTTCAGCGGGCTTGGCGGCGGGTTGCGCCTCGGCGATTGTTTTTTTCTTGGTCATCGTTTGCTCGTTTTCAGTCGATAGTGGATGGTGTTATCTGATCCGGTGCAGGGTTCGGCTCCAGCGTGTATCGGGAAAAAAGTGCAGTGCGATATGGCTCAACCAGGCAACAGTATTGACCGCCCCTTTTTTATCGTACTGCTCTTCGGGGGTCATGAAGGACCAATAGTTGAAGAGCGGGCGGCCCACGATATTTCCTCTTGGCACAAAGCCCCAGAAACGCGAATCAGCGCTGTTATGCCGGTTATCGCCCATCATGAAGTAGCAGCCTGCTGGAACAACCAAATCACCATTCTCGATGTGATTGGGAAAATCGACAGCCCAGGATTCGGGGATGAAATTTCCAGGTTCAGGAACGGGCGGCAGGGAGGGAAACTCGTCGAGAAAATCATAATGATTTTCCGGAGTCGTCGGCTGGGCGTGCGGTTGCTTCTGGACCACTCCGTTGATGACTACCACACCGTTGCTGAGATGAATATGGTCGCCCGGAAGGCCAATCAGCCGCTTCACCAGCGTTGTGTACTCGAGTGTTCCGTCGGCATCCAGATCCTGCACGGGTTTGTGAAAGACAATAATGTCGCCGCGCTGTGGCTCGCGCTGATGCACCAGCGGCATCCACCTGGTGGCCGGAGCAAACGTGATGCGGTCCACCAGCAGATGGTCGCCCACCAGCAGCGTATTCTGCATCGATCCCGAGGGAATCACATAGTTCTGCCCGAGAAAAGTGAGGATGAACAGGCCAACCACCAGCAGGGAAAGAATGCTGGCCACAGCCTCGAAGGGCGTCTCTTCGATCCGTTCGTCAGCAGGCTTTGTCTTGGCGGGCGTTTTCTTCTGTGTCATTTCGGTGCTCGGTTTTAGTGGACAGTTGACAGTTGACAGTGGACAGTTGACAGTGGACATTTGACAGTAGACAGGTGACAGTTTTACCTATCAGTATTCTAGAGAGACTCCAGTAAGGCGAAAAGCATCTTTCCTGTTTCGTGAGACAAGCTCTCCGCTTCATCGATCATCTTTGACTCACCGAAACCAAGAGCCCGCGCAATCTCCAATTGAGTTTGCAACTCGGAATCTGAACCGCGTGCAATGTTAAGAAACCGCTTGAATTCTCCTTGACTGTCTCTTCCTTGCCCCTCCGCAATATTACTTGGGATGGAAACAGCAGATCGCCTGATCTGGTTAGTCAACCCGTACAACTCTTCACGGGGAAATTTTTGCGTCAGGCGATAGATCGCAACTGTCAACTGCATTGACCGTTGCCAAACAATCAAGTCGCGAAAAGTTTGCACCATGAAATCATCCCCAAATACTGTCCACTGTCCACTGTCAACTGTCCACTGTCCACTGTCTACTGTCTACTGTCTACTGTCCACTGTCCACTGTCCACTAACGCACCACGTGAAAGATGCGCTTCCAGCGGGCAAAGCCCTCAAGCATTGCGGAAAGTTCCTTGCCGTGTCCGAGTTTATCATCCGCGGCTTGTACCACCGGCGGCTGCACATCGGTCGTCGAGGGACGGGAAAGCGAGAAGTAGATGACCAGAGGCCGCGCAACAATCTGCTGACGCCCGACAAATCCCCAGTAGCGGGAGTCTTTGCTGTAATTGCGATTGTCGCCCAGCACAAAGTACTCGCCCTGTGGCACAACCAGTTCACCATTGCGGATCAGGTTCTGCATCCGCGCCCACCAGGCGGGTTCGATGTTGGGGTCGGTGTAGGCCGTGGCGGGAAACTCGTCACGATAGGGATTGCGGGTTGCTGGTTCAAAGGTGGCAAAGGGCTCATCGACAGGCGTTCCGTTCACCGTGACGCGGCCAAAGTTGATGTGCAACCGGTCGCCGGCAATTCCGACAACACGCTTGACATAGAGTTTATTCAGGTCGTTGGGAGGGTGGAAGATAATGACATCGCCGCGCGCCACCTGGCGAAAGGGCAGGAAAGTGCGGGTAATTCTTCCCGAAGGCGCGTAGACCTGCTTGTTGACCAGCACAAAATCGCCGACCAATAGGGTGTGTTCCATGCTCTCAGAGGGAATCAGGTAGGGCTGGAGCAAAAATGTTTTCAGGAAAAAAGCCACAACGATCAACAAAAGCAAACGAGCAAAAGCATCCGGAACGGCCGGCAGATAGAGGCGTATCTGCTGGATCCAGATCGGCAGCGTGTCAGTCGCTGGTTGAGGGTTGTTCACTGCGCCGCCTCTTCCTCCTCGTCTGAGAGGTGATTGTCGAATACAGATTCCGCGGCGTAAGCAGCCGTTGCGCCGGGCTTGGTTTCGGCGGCCTTCAGCCGCTCGAGCGCGCGCTGCGCGGCATCCTGTTCGGCATTCTTCTTGCTGCTGCCCATGCCGCGCGCCAAGCTCTTGCCGGGCCCACCTTCAGCCGATTTGAGCCCCACCTCGACCAGAAACCGCTTGTGGTGATCGGGGCCGCTTTCGCTCTTGACCCGATAGACCGGCGCGCCCTCGCCGGCTGCCTGCAAATACTCTTGCAAGGCGGATTTGTAGTTGCCCAGCGCGGCTCCGGCGCGCAACTCCTCGGCCAACTGCTTGACCGCCTCGCCGATTACCCAGCGGCGTACAAAGGCGCGCACCGGCTCGAGGCCGCCATCCAGAAAAAGCGCGCCCAGCACGGCCTCCATGGAATTGGAAAGCACCGTGCTTTTGCGCCGCAGCCCGCCTTTCTCTTCGCCGCGGCTAAGGCGCAGATGCTTGCCCAGACCGATGGCCACGCCCACCTCCGCCATGTGCTGGCGGCTGACCAGTTGAGCGCGAACGCGCGTCAGCTCACCCTCTTGCCACTCCGGATGAGCCAGATACAAAGCCTCCGCCACCACCAGCCCCAGCACGGCGTCGCCTAAAAACTCCAGGCGTTCATTATCGCCGGCGCCGGCGGCATGAAGGCCCTCCAAAAGCAGTTCGCCGGCTGCCCGCTCGTTGGCCAGAGAGCGATGAGTGAGAGCGTGCAGCAGCAACTCCGGTCTTGTAAACCGGTGACCCAGCGCAACTTCCAATTCACCAAGAACGGCTTCCACAGGCGCCTCGATCCGACAAGTCTAGAAGATTCCTGAGTGGCTAAGCCATTATAATATAGCAACTTGCGGCACGACTAAAGCCATGCCCTATTCATGTGGCGCAAATCTTTAGTGCCCTATCAATTCTCAGCGGCAGTTCCTGCAAGCATCAGCGGCGGTTCCTGCAAGCGGTAACTCGGTGCGGCGATTCGGAGTGCACCTCAATCTTTCTGGAACGTTTTGCTTCAACCGTGATGGCTATTGGGAGTTGGCTTTCCCGCTCTGCGGTGTTGCGGATGGCGTATTCGCTCCCGGTTTTGCTGGGTCGGATGCGTCATCTTCCGCAACATCACAACTATGGCCGCGGACGGCAAATGCTGTTTTGATTCCGCGCTCGGCTGCCAGGCGCGTATCCTGCTGTCCGTCGCGCGTCTTCAATGCTGCCTGGTACTCGGTAACGGCTTGATCGCGCTTGCAATCCAGATCGAGCATCCGTCCCAGGTAGATGTGCGACCAGGAGATCAGGCGCGCGTCTTGGCTGGCGGCCAGCGTCTTCTGGAAGCCGTCGATGGCCTCATCGGGATGGCCGGTGAGCAAGGCAGTCCGGGCTAGAATGAACTCGGCGCGGGAGCTCACGGCCGCCGAATCAGGCGCGCCGGAGTGTGCGGTGAGCGCTTGACGGGCCATGGCGCTTGCGGTGGCCAAATCTCCTGCCGCCAGTTTGGCTTCGGCCAGATCCAGTCCCTCGAGCTTGCGCGGCTTGCTGCGCCGCAGCACGTCGCCGTCCGCCTCTTTGTCGAATTCAATATTGCGGGCGAAGTGCACCTCGTAGTCCACGTCCATGCTGTAGACCATCTCGCCGATGGAGTCCTTCAAGCTGACCGCATCTTTTTCGAATTCAACCAATTGCTTGTAGAAGTACGTGGTCAGAACAAAACCCTGCGTCAGATCGTGGGCTACGGTTGCCTGGCGAACATCCTCTCTCTTCTGCTCGACCTCAAGCCGCTGCTTTTCATAGCGGAGCTCTTCGGAGCGAGTGAGGTTGGGGGGAATCTTGAACTCCGGAATTCCGGTATCCATGGTGCGCGCTTCGATGGCCTTGATAAGGCACTCGATGGAAAGCGGCAGCGAGTCGGAGCGCAGGCGGAACTCGAGCGGCGCATCCCTGACCTCTTTCAGGACGGGCTGCATGCGGTCGACGGCAGTAGCGCGCGCGTAGAGCAAAGGCTCGATCACGTAGTGCAGATAGATGTGGCGCACGTCGGTCAGGCGGATCTTGCCGTCGGCCGGCGACACCACCACCACATAATCCAGGCCGTAGACGCGGGCGTTGATTGCCTTGGGCGAGAGCATTGGCTCGACGATGACGATGAAGCGCCGCCCGTCATAAGTGGAGGCCGGCATCTTCAGGTAGAGATTGGTGGCGACGATCATCTCCGAGAGCGGGTTGTGCAGTTGATCGGCAATTGTGTCGTAGGTGTGATGGGTGGCCAGCCAAATTCCGTGCAGGTCCACGGCGGCCACAAAGTCGCGCAGCAGCGGCAGAATCTCGATCACCTGCGTCGAGTCGGGCGGCATCAGCGTCAGATCCGTTGCGCTCTCCAACTCCGGCGGAGGGGTCAGATAGAGCGCCAGCGAGATGTACTGCGAGACGTCAAGCTCCGAGCCGGTCATGCGGTGCTGCGCAATGTAGAGGCAAAGTTTGTCGCGCTTGGTGCGCGCATCCTCGCTTTGAACCAGCGCTTGATTGATCTGCTCGCGCACGTGCTTGCGAATCGGAGCGCTCTCGTCGAGTCCCTCGTCGTATCCGCAGGCATTCAGCGAGGCGGCCATGAGAAAGACCGGCTCGGCGCTGATGAGCGAGATGGTGGGACCGGCCGGATCGAGCGTGGAAGGGGCTTTTTCCTGGGTGTACATGGCCCCCGAGGAGGACGAACTCTGCCCCCCGGCCGGCGCTTTGCCCGCGCTGCCCGACGATTGAGCCTGGGCGAAATTTGTGGCCGATAACGCCAGCAGGCAGCAAGCCGCGGTGGAGAGAAGGACGAAAGAGCGAATTTTATAAAATTTCATAAAGAACCCTGATTACAATACTAGACGCTCTGGCGGCGATAAACGATAGCGGCCGGAGAGACTTCCCCAGACTCGCATCCCGGCTCTACAATCAGAGTGGATCAGCTGATTACGGAAATACATTGGAAGAGGATGGAGATTCTATGCCGGATGCGACGTGTGATATTGGTCTGATTGGACTTGCTGTGATGGGACAGAACCTTGTGCTCAACATGAATGACCACGGCTTCAAGGTTGCCGTCTTCAACCGCACCGTCTCCAAAGTGGATGATTTCATCGCCAACGAAGCCAAGGGCACGCAGGTGGTAGGCGCTCACTCGGTGGAAGAGCTGGCGGCGCTGCTCAAGCGGCCGCGGCGCGTCATGCTGATGGTCAAGGCCGGCGCTTCGGTGGATGAGACGATTGATCACCTGCTGCCCGTTCTGGAAGCCGGCGACATTATCATCGACGGCGGCAACTCGCTCTTCACCGACTCCAATCGGCGCACCAAGGATCTGGCGGCCAAAGGCATTCTCTTCATCGGCACCGGCGTCAGCGGCGGCGAAGAGGGCGCGCGGCGTGGTCCTTCCATCATGCCCGGAGGCAATCCCGCGGCATGGCCGCACGTCAAGGAGATCTTCCAGGCGATCTCGGCCAAGGTCGAGGACGGAACTCCCTGCTGCGATTGGGTGGGCGAAGACGGCGCGGGGCACTACGTCAAGATGGTGCATAACGGCATCGAGTACGGCGACATGCAACTGATCTGCGAGGCCTACGACTTGCTGCAACGCGGCCTGGGACTGAGCGCCGATGAGTTGCACGAGGTCTTTGCCGAGTGGAACAAGGGCGAACTGGACAGCTACCTGATCGAAATCTCGCGCGACATCTTCGCTCATAAAGATGAGGACGGCCAGCCGCTGGTCGATAAAATTCTGGACACCGCCGGCCAAAAAGGTACCGGCAAGTGGACCGTGATCAGCTCGCTCGACCTGGGCCAGCCGGTCACGCTGATCGGCGAGTCGGTCTTTGCGCGCTGCCTCTCGGCGCTGAAGAACGAGCGCGTGGAAGCCTCCAGGATTCTGGTTGGGCCGGCCAGCAAGGCCGTCACTGGCGACCGCGCCGCGTTCATCGAGCAGGTGCGGTGCGCACTCTACTGCTCCAAGATCATCAGCTACGCGCAGGGGTATATGCTGCTGCGCGCCGCGGCCAAAGAGAATGGCTGGAATCTGAATATGGGCGGCATTGCCCTGATGTGGCGCGGCGGATGCATCATTCGCTCGCGCTTCCTGGGCAAGATCAAAGAAGCCTTCGACAAGAATCCCGCTCTAGAAAACCTGCTGCTCGACAGCTTCTTTTTCAGCGCGCTGAACCAGTATCAAGCATTGTGGCGCAAGGCGCTGGTGCACGCCGTTGAAGCCGGCATTCCTACGCCGGCGTTTTCCACGGCGCTCGCCTTCTTTGACGGCTACCGCACCGGACGCCTGCCCGCCAATCTGCTGCAAGCGCAGCGCGATTACTTTGGCGCGCACACCTACGAGCGGGTCGACAAGCCGCGCGGCCAGTTCTTCCACACCAACTGGACCGGGCGCGGCGGGACGACTTCTTCGTCGACGTATACCGTTTAGAGATTTTGCTATCGAAGAGACAAATGCTTTGAAAAATGGAGTGGGCGTTTTGTAACAAGGGCACGACTTGAGTCGGGTCGCAAATGTCAGTAAATAAAAGTGGGCTTTAGCACCTGCGGTTTTGTTTCTGATTCCGCAGGGGCTGAAGCCCAATTGATTCTATGCCTTTGATTGGCCCGGCTAAAGCCGTGCCCTTGGTACAAAGCTCCACTCCTCAAACCTCAATTACACTCAATGATTTCAATCCACAAAATCCACCTGCGGCGCAATGGGAATGATGCCGCGCTCGTGGCCCAGATCGAGCAGTTTGCGGATCGCCTGTCGGCCATCAGCGCCGTAGTCGAGCGTGCGCTCGTTCACATACATGCTGACAAAGCGGCTGGCCAGGCGGGTGTCCAGATCGCGGGCGAATTGCATGGCGTACTCCAGCGCCTGTTCGCGGTTGTCCAGCGCGTGCTGAATGCTGTCACGCAGCGCCTTGGAGAGAATTTTATGCTTGGCCGCGCCCAGTGAGCGCCGGATGGCGTTGCCGCCCAGCGGGAGAATCAGGCCGGTAGTCTCGCGCCACCAGACGCCCAAGTCCAGAGCCTTGAGCAGGCCGCTGGTTCCGTAGGTGAGCTGGCCCTCGTGGATGATCAGTCCAGCCTCGAACTCGCCGGCGAGAATGGCCGGGATGATCTTGTCGAAGGGAACGGTCTCGGTCTTGATCTCAGGATTGAAGATCTTCAGCGCCAGGTATGCCGTGGTCAATTCGCCCGGAACTGCAATGCGAATGCGGCCCAGGTCTTCGGGCGTCAGAGGGCTCTTCGAGACAACCATTGGGCCGTAGCCCTCGCCCACGCTGCCGCCGCAGCCCATCAGCGTATAGTTCTGTTGCAGATAGGGGTAGGCGTGGAAGCTGATGGCGGTGATGTCAAAGAAGGCCTCATTTTGCGCCCTCTGATTCAGCGTCTCGATGTCGCATAGGGTGTGCGTGAACTTGTAGCCGGGAACGCGAACTTTGTTGGTGGCCAGTCCATAAAACATAAAGGCGTCATCGGAATCGGGACTGTGGGCGATGGAGATTTCAATGGTCTCGGCAGAAAGAGCAACAGTGGAATCAGTTTGACTCATGGGGGGAGGCAATCCTTTCAAAAACAGGTAGCAGTAATCCGTGGTCAGTGAGCAATCAGAAAAAGTGAAGGTTAAAGAGCGGGTTTACAACTTAAAGCTATGATTCCAAGTCTGTTTCCTCGATCTCGCCGGAGGCTTTAGCTTGCGCGCCGGGCGACTTTGAGCCTCGGCGGGCACGCTGCCGCAAGATGTGCCTGGCCAGGCCAAACGCGGCAACAAGCATCCCAACGACCGAGATGAGAAGAATCAGGAGTAACCAGCGCATGCGTGTAAACCAGCGTCAGAATACCAGATGAGCGGTTCCCTTCGCAGCAAATTCACTCTTGCCCCAGGTTGGCTTGCAGCCAGGCGAGATAGGCCTGGCTGGCGGAGTCGATGGTCAGGACCAAGAACTCCGGCGTTTGGTAGCTGTGCAATTCATGCAGGCGGGCTTCGAGCGCGGCCAGTTGGGTGGCGGCGGTCTTCAGCAGCAACAGCGTCTCGGAGGCGGACTCGATCGCCCCCTGCCAGCGATAGATTGATTGCGCGGCAGGAATGAGTGTTGCGCAGGCTGCCAGTCGCTCCTCGACCAGCCGGCGGCCCAGGATTGCGGCCTCCTCGGGGCTGGCCGTCGTGGTTAGCACGATGCGGGCGAGTGTGATTGCTTCGGACATAATGGTATCCAAAATGGCATTATGGTATCTCAAATGGCATTTCGCTAACCCAAATCAGCAGACTGAAGATCTAGAGTCCGGCAAACTCGGAACGATGGCGGCTATAGAGGAAGTAGATCATGAGCCCGATGGCGAGCCAGATCAGGAAGCGATACCAGGTAATGATCGGCAAACCGGCCATCAGCAGGAAGCACGAGAGGACACTGAGAACCGGGATCAGATGTCCTAAGGGAACGCGGAAGCCTCGGCGACGCTCCGGCTCGCGGATGCGCAGCACGATCACGCCGACCGAGACCAGCACAAAGGCGAAGAGGGTGCCGATATTCGACAGGTCAGCCAGCGTGCCGATGTCGAAGAGCCCAGAGGGAATGGCCACCACAATGCCCGCGACCCATGTTGAAAAGGCCGGCGTGCGATAGACGGGATGGACATTGGAGAAGACCCTGGGCAAAAGTCCGTCGCGCGACATGGAGAACCAGACGCGGGATTGGCCGAGCTGATAGACCAGGATGGAGGAGAGCATGCCCATGATGGCGCCGATCAAAACCACCATGCGAATCCAAATGAGGGAGTGCGCGCCCGGCAGCACGGAAAGCTTTTTGAGCGCGTTGACCACCGGCGCGCCGTCGTCGATCATCGACTGCCAGGGCACCAGTCCGGTGAGGCAAATGGCGACGGCGACGTAGAGCAGAGTGCAGACAACCAGCGTGGCGATGATGCCAATGGGCAGATCGCGCTGCGGGTTCTTGCACTCCTCGGCGGCCGTCGAGACAGAGTCGAAGCCAATGTAAGTGAAGAAGATGATGGACCCGCCGGTCAGTACGCCGCTCCAGCCGTTGGGCATGAAGGGATGCCAGTTGCCGGGGTGGATAAAGCCGATCACGGCAAAGACAAAGATCAGAATCGCCACCAGCTTGATGCCGACCATGGCGTTGTTGGTCTCGGCCGACTCGCGAATGCCGCGCACCAGAATCACGGTAAGAATGAAAACAATCAGGAAGGCGGGGATATTGAAGCCGGAGTGCCAGCCGGGACGATAGAGCCAGTTGCCGGCCAGATCCTGCAGTCCGCCGGGCAGATAGGCGGGCGAAAGCCAGCGCGCGGAGGGATGCAGGCCAAACCAGTCCAGGAAATCCACCACATGTGCCGCAAAGCCGACGCTGACGGTCATATTGGAGCCGGCGTATTCCAGGATCAGATCCCAGCCGATAATCCAGGCGATCAGTTCGCCCAGCGTGGCATAGGTGTAAGTATAAGCCGAACCGGCGATGGGAATCATCGAGGCCAGCTCGGCATAACAGAGGCCGGTGAGCGCGCAGACGATGGCGACAAGGAAGAGCGAGACGGCAATCGCCGGACCCGCGCCGGGACGCCCGGCCAGCGCCGAATGCGTCAGAAGGAAGTGAATCAGCGGCGTGTCCTGGATGCTGGGCGCATCAAATTTTTCGCCTGAGATGGCCGTGCCGATCACGGTGAAGATGCCCGAGCCGATTACCGCGCCAATGCCCAGCGCGGTCAATGACCACGGACCAAGCGTCTTGCGCAAGGCGTGTTCCGGCTCCTCGGAGTCGAGTATCAGCTTATCGATGGATTTCCGGGCGCTTAATTGCTTGAGCAGTGCACTTCTCCTCACGCCGCCCGAAGGCGGATAGAGTATAAAAAGGCTCCAGACCGGGCGCGCACAGCGAACCGGCCCGGAACCTCATTGTTCTTTCGGAATCATGTACCTTAAGAAAGCCAGGCGCCCCAGGTCTCGTTTTTTGGGGCCTGGGATACCACGAAACCTCAAATAGCCTTCGACACAGAAAGCCATCCCTTACCGCTTCGATTGGCCGCGCGCCAGCTTCTTGACCTTCTTCTTCTTCTCGCCACGCGCGCCTGTGCGTGGGGCCTTGGGGGCGGCTGCCTTGCGTGCTGCCCGCTTGATCTTCTTGCGTTCCTGCCTGTCTTCGATCTGGGTGGTATCTGCCACTGATTAACCTCTTTCGCTGCAATCTCTTCGGGGTTTCCCGTCTGGCGGGTGAATGTCTCTCTTAGAATAACAGGCTTTGCGCCCTGGCGAAAGCGCAGGCGGTTGGTTGCAACAAGAATCCAGAGCGCAAGCGGCGAAGCCGATTCAGCGTTGACCTCAAATGATTGTCTCTCCAGTGAATCTCTGAATCAGTCCTGATTTCCCGGTAAAACATCCCTCAGGGGCTAAAGCCCGTTTTTTATAATCAGCGTCTTGCGGCCCGACTGAAGTCGTGCCCTTGTTACAAAACCTGCCCTGATTGAGTTTTTCCGCAGCTTGTAAAGTCGTGCCTTTTCAAAACACCACTTATTCAGAGGTTCCTTAGGTTAAATCTTTCTTATCACTTATTCGGACTGTCCGAGGGCAAATTCACATGAGTTTTCTCTCGCTGGAAAACTTCTCATGCCGATACCCATAGTGAAGAGGTTTTCTCTTCGGGATCAGGCGCAGTATGTGCATTCTTCAATTTCTACCTCACAGATTTTGGTTCCCTCTCATGGGCGCAACCGGATTTCTCCTTGGCATTCCCTCAACCCTGCCGGCGCAGGAAGCCACTCCGCAATTGCCGCTGGCCCCATCCACACCCTTCTTGAGTGAGTTCTTATCTCGTTCTGAAGAGGCAAACAAAAACTATTCTCTCTTTTCCTTCAACGAGTTCTCTTTCGCTTTTCCCTCCTCTGCCGAAGCATCTGCCAGCGCTGGCACGCCCTCCAGCCAGACCGCCGCTTCCTTCCTCAACGTTCGTACCTCGGTCGAGGTAAATGCCCGTGAACAGACGTCCCTTGCGGGCATGGCGAGCTCCTATCACGCCAATCAAGCTGAGATTCTCTCCGCGGCCGGCAGCTATGGAGACGCCGAGCGCTACCTGCAGATCATGCCCAGCACGGTCTGGAACTCGGATGAGAGCAACGATCTGATGGTGCGCGGCGGCAATCCCGCTGAAAACCTTTTTGTTATAGATGGCATTGAAGTTCCCAACATCAACCACATTGCGCTGGAGGGAACGACCGGCGGTTTCACCTCGATGATCGACACCTCGACGATCGGCAGCGTGGATATAAAGCCCGGGGTCTACGATGCAGGTTACTCGAGCCGCCTCTCATCGCTGATCGACATTCATACGCTCGATGGCAAAAATGGGGCACGCAGCGGTGAAGTCGAGGTGGGCATCTCCGGCGCCGGCGGCTTTGTGGATCAGCCAACAGGCCCTCAAGGGAACCTGTTGCTGGCCGTGCATCACAGCCTGCTGAATCTCTTTACCAACGATATTGGCCTGAACGGCGTTCCCATCTATACCAACGGCATGGCGCGGCTGGATCTCTCGCATGCCCAGCGGGATCACCTTACGGTGCTCAGCTTGAATGGAGCCGATTCGATCGACATTCAGCCATGCGCCGGCGATAATCTTGAAACCCTCAATATCGATACGCAGTACCAGGGAATACAGTCCAACAGCGGCTTGGTCTGGCAGCACACACACAGCCCGACCACCATCTCCACCCTCACGGGAAGTTATTCACTGCAAAGCCACAATATAGCGCAGCAAGAGCAATCGGATCAGTCCAATCATCGCAACTGCCAGCAGATGGGATCGACCGGAGTTTATCAGGAAGAGACCCGCGACGGCATCTATAACCTTGGCTACGGGCAACAGCGGCAAATCCGCGGCTGGCTTCTCTCGATGGGAGCCACCGGGCGTTTGTTGAACCTGGATGACTCCGTCACCCAGCCCACAGGGCAGCAATCGCCCTACAATGCAACCCCCACGTGGACCGATGCAGACAGCTTTGCGCGCCGCTTCTGGAGCGGCCAGACGGGAAGCTATCTGGAGGCCAACGGCAACCTCGGCACACGCTGGTCAGCCAGCGGCGGCCTGCGCCTGGAAACCTTTGCGCTGGTGGGCGCCCAGACGCTCGATCCGCAAGTCTCCATCGCCTTCCGCATCAACAGCCATCAGACTGTCCATGCGGAGTTTGGCCGCTCCGCTCAGCTTGCGCCCACTATCAATATTCTGAGCTATGCGCAAAACGCCAGGCTCAAGCCGATTCTGGTCAGGCAGTTCTCCGTGGGGGCCAATCTGTGGACTACCGGACCCTCTACCTTGAGCCTGGAGGCGTATCACAAAAGCTATTCGAATGAACCTGCCTCCACCGAGTACCCCAGCCTGATGCTGGCCAATATGGTGGATACACTCGGCCAGCAGTTTGTCTGGCTCCCTATGACCAGCGTGGGGCGCGGCCAATCCGAGGGCCTTGAAGCCATTCTGCGGCTGCGGCCCACGGGTCATTTCGAGTTGATGAGCACGGCCAGCTACGGACGGACCTTCTATGCCGCCGCCGATGGGGTTCTGCGTCCCGGCAACTTCGATCTGCCCGTAGTGGTGAACGCCTTGGCCACGCTGCATCTTCCCAAGGCGATTCAGTTATCCCTGCGCAATACCTTTGCCAGCGGCCGTCCCTACACTCCCTTTAACTGCGCCGAATCCATCAAGCAAGATCGCGCCATCTACAACCTTGCCCAGATCAATGCCTTGCGCGGGCCAGTTTATAACCGCTTCGACTTCCAATTCAGCCGCGACTTTCATCTGCGCAGAGGTCAGATCTATCTGCAAGCGGGGCTGGAGAATGCCTTCGATCGTCAGAATTTCCTGGGTTACGCATGGATGGATCACTGCGCCTCGAATTCCGGGTGCCTCAAAAAGTATGGTTCCTACGTTGAAGTCACGCAGATGCCGCTCTTTCCCAGCTTCAGCGCCAAATATGTCTTTTAAGCATTGATTGGTTCTCAAGGCATAGCGCTGCCGTCCAAGGAAAGCCGGCGCAACAGCTGTTTTCGGCGTACAATGAAGAGAGGGAGTAAGATTCTCACACCCGCCTTTTGCTTCAACTGGCCTGCTCGGCTGCCGCCGTCCCACCGCTTCTGACGAGCTCCGCACTGCACGCAACACCCACCTGTTGACCGGAGTGAAGTCATGCGTTCCGACAAGATTCACCGTGCTCTTTCGCACGGGATGAACCGCTTTGAAGTGTGTCAAATGGTAGCCAAAGGGGTGAAAGCAACCCACAAGACCGGCTCCCGTTTTGAAGATTCCATCAACGATGTGCTGCAGTACCTAGGCACCCATGCCACCATGTCCGAGCAATTGCACCCCGCTATCCCCGGAGTGACTTTAAAAAGCCTGAAACCGGCGGCCTAGCAGCTTGTCCACACGGTTTTGCGAGGGTGCGCCGACCTTCCGGCCGGCAGTAGCGTGGACCTCCTGGTCCACGCTTTTTTCATTCAGGCTCGATGTTCAAAAGCCAACCATCACCGGCTCCATCTCCAGCAAAATCCCGAAGTGCGCCTCGACGGCGGCGGTGATCTGACCAGCCAAAGCAAGCACTTCCTCAGCACTTGCTCCGCCGCGATTGGTCAGCGCAAGCGTGTGGCGCGACGAGAGAGCGGCTCTGCCCAGCGCGTAGCCCTTGCGAAAGCCCGATTGCTCGATCAACCACGCCGCCGGCAGTTTAATTTTGCCTTGATTCTCCGGTTCCTGAGCAGCAGGAAAGCGCGGCGGCTGTTGGCCGCTCATCGCCGCAATCTTGTGAAAGTGCTGGTCACTGACCAACGGATTCTTGAAGAAGCTGCCCGCGCTGCGGCAATCCGGATCGCCCTCGACCAAAACCATTCCCTTCGACTGGCGAACCCGGCGCACGGCCCTGGCCACATCCATCAGCTTCGGTTCCCGGCCCTCACGCTGACACTCCTCGAGCGCCCGTTGCAGGCCCTCGTAGCGCACCGCCGGCGCGCCGCCAGGCGTGAGCCGGTAGTCCACGCGCGTGACAATATACCGCCCACGATCCACGCTGTTGAAGCGGCTGCGACGATAGGCAAAGCCGCACTGGGCGGCGGCAAACTCGATGAAGGCGCGCGCTTGCAGGTCGAAGGCACGCACTTGCGCAATCACCGATGCAACCTCTTGCCCATACGCGCCCACATTCTGCACCGGCGTTCCGCCCACCGTGCCGGGGATGCCGGCCAGACACTCTACACCGGCGCATCCCTCTTCAACACTCCGCTCGACGAAGTGGTCCCAATCTTCTCCAGCGGCAACTTGATAGATCCTCACTCCCGGCGCGTCGGCCGCTGTAATGCCGCGCAATCCCACACGCAGCACCAGCCCATCGAAGCCAGCGTCGGAGACCAGCAAGTTACTGCCGCCGCCCAGCACAAAGAGCGGCACACCGCGCTTGTCAGCCCAGGCGGCGGCCTCGGCAATTTCGTTTTCGCTTGTGGCCTCGGCAAACCAGCGCGCGGGGCCACCGATGCCGAAGGTGGTCAAAGGCGCAAGCGGCTTGTTTTCTTCGATCAGCATTGATTCAAGGCTATACTACAGCGGGTTAGCACTGGAAGGCCGCGAATAACTTCTTACTTCGATGTAGGCCTGGTCATGTGAGAGGTGAGCTTCTTGGAACGTGGCATCTTCACTTTCAGATCCGGAGGGATGGGAGCGAACTGCACTTTCTGTTCTCCATCCACAGCGAGGATGAAGGGATCACCTTGCGAGGCTTCATCAACAAGCCGTTCGAAGTTGGCTAACACATCATGAATCTCAATCACTCGCATTGTTTTGCCTCATGGGTTTATGTCACGCTGCCAACAATCATCGGCTAAATTTTTCTTCTCATAAACGCCAAACGGCCTCCCACATGAGAGGCCGTTCGGAATTGCCGGAATGAATCGCCGCTTCAATCTCCCTCGGCGGCATTTTGCAGCTTCTGCACTTTGCTGTGCTTGACCGAGTAGCCGAAGTAAATCACCAGCCCCACCAGCAGCCAGCCGATCATCACCTCCCAAGTGAGCAGCGGCAGGCGGCTCATCACAAAGAGTGCGGTCACAATGCCCAAGATGGGAACCAGCGGAACCAGCGGAGTTTTGAACGGCCTCTCCATCTCCGGGTGGCGTACACGCAGCACCCACACACCGGCGCAGACGATGGTGAAGGCCAACAGCGTTCCGATATTCACCAGATCGGAGAGGATGTCGATATTCAAAAACGCCGGCATAATGGCGACGATGGTGCCAACCACGATGGTCGAAATCCACGGAGTGCGGAATTTGGGATGAATGGCCGAAGCCCATTTGGGCAGCAATCCGTCTTTGGACATGGAAAAGAAGACGCGCGACTGGCCCAGCAGCATGACCAGCATTACTGTCGCCAGGCCAAAGACCGCGCCGATCTTGACCAGCAGAGAACCCCAACTGATGCCTGTCGCATCAATGCCCAGCGCCACCGGGGCTTCCACATTCAGCAACTTGTAGTTCACCAGGCCAGTGAGGACGGTGGAGACCAGAATGTAAAGAATCGTGCAAATCACCAGAGAGCCGAGGATACCGATGGGCATATCCCGTTTGGGATTCTTGGCCTCCTGCGCGGCGGTCGAGACGGCGTCAAAGCCGATATAGGCAAAGAAGATCGATGAGGCGCCGGTGGCGATGCCCATCCAGCCATATTGACCGTGACCAGAGAGGATAAGCCATATCCGCATGAATAACCCATGAGACGCCAAATCTTCCTGACCTGTTGCCGGAGGAATAAATGGGTGCCAGTTCTGCCAAGCTATCGAAGGGTGCTTGAAAAGGAAGTAACCGCCCACAACGAGGAAAATGCCAACAATACTCAATTTGACAATCACGATCGCGGAGTTAAAGTTGGCCGACTCTTTGATGCCGATTACCAGAACTGTAGTGATGAAGATGATGCCCAGCATGGCCACCAGATTGAAGGCAGCGGTTACGTGCGGCAGCGACGACAAGTTAATACCCGCCGGCAGAGAGGCCAATGGCAGCCACTTATCCTGATATTCATACAACTGGGTTCCGGGAACGGCGGTCAATTGCGGAGGAATGTGGATATGCATCTGCTGCAAAAGGCTATTGAGATAGCCGGACCACCCCGCCGCCACGGTGGCCGCGCCAAAGGCATATTCGAGCACCAGATCCCAACCGATAATCCAGGCCACAAACTCGCCCAGCGTGGCGTAGCCGTAGGTGTAGGCAGAACCGGCAATGGGAATGATCGAGGCGAATTCGGCGTAACAGAGTCCGGCGAAGGCGCAGACAATTCCTGCCAGCACAAAACTCAATGAGACAGCCGGTCCGGCGTGCAATGCGGCGGCTTTGCCGGTGAGCACAAAGATGCCCGCGCCGATGATGGCGCCAATGCCCAGTGTGATCAGGTTCAGCGCGCCCAGCGTGCGTTTGAGCGTGTGCGCGCCCTCTTCACCGGCTTCTTGCGAGAGCATTGACATCGGTTTGATTCGCAGCAATCTGGACATGAATGAGCTTCATCCTTCCCATGAACTTAACGTCAATTTGTTTTGGCTTGGCAGCCTGAATCTATCGTCGAAAAGGCTGTAAAACCATTCCTCAGGGGCTAAAGCCCAATCTTTATGATCAGCGTCTTGCAGCCCGACTGAAGTCGTGCCCTTGTTACAAGACCTGCCCGAATTGAGTTTTTCCGCAGCCTGTAAAGTCGTGCCCTTGTTACAAGACTTGCCCGAATTGAGTTTTTCCGCAGCCTGTCAAGTCTTGCCCTTTCAAAACTTTGCCTGCGCAACGAGCAATCAGGCGATGATCCTGGCCTGCCGCGACCACCAGAAATAAACCGGAATGCCGAGCAAAACCAGCACCAGGCCAGGCCACGTGTACTGAGGCTTATATCGCAATAATACGATACAGATCCATCCCGCCATCCCGATGTAGAGCGCGGGCAGCAGCGGATAGCCCCATGCCTTGTATGGCCGCGGCGCATCGGGCTGCTTGAAGCGCAGCACAAACAGCCCCGCGATGGTCAGGATGTAAAAGACCAGCACGGCGAAGATGATGTAGTCCAGCAACTGGCTGTAGGAGCCGGAAACGCACAGCATCACCGCCCACACGGCCTGCACCAGCAAGCCCGCCGCGGGCGTTTTGTAGCGCGGATGCAGCTTGCCGACGGACTTGAAGAAGAGCCCGTCCTGGCTCATTGCGTAGTAAACGCGCGCTCCGGCCAGAGACATTCCATTGGCGCAGCCAAAGGTGGAGATCAGGATCGCCCCGGCCATGAGGTATGCCCCGCTGGAATGAAAGATCTGCTCAAGCACTGCCGTCGCCACGCGATCTTCGGTGGCGTGCTGAATGCCCCGCCCGAGCACCGTTGCGCCGGCCGCTTCGCCGTGCATCGGCAGCACCAGCAGATAGCCCACCGAAACCAGAAAGTAGACCGTCAGAACAAATCCCGTGCCCAGAACGAGCGAGAGCGGAAGGTTGCGCTTGGGGTTCTTTACCTCGCCGGCCGTAAAAGTAATGTTGTTCCAGGCGTCGGCCGAGAAGAGCGAACCCACCTGCACCACCGCCAGAATCACCAACAGATTCACCCACACCGTTGGTCCGCCCACGCCCACCTCGACCGGATGCAGCGAACTCCATCCGGCGTTGCGCCAGAACTCGCTCCAGTCCGCGCCAAAGTTGGCGGCGATAGCGGTTGCGTTGCGCCCGACGGTAAAGGCCAGCAAGATCAGCGCCGCCAGAGAAAGCGCCTTGGCCGTGGTAAAAACGTTCTGCACCAGCGCGCCCAGCCGCACGCCAAAGATGTTCAGAACCGCCAAAAAGATCACGACGGCGATGCCGGCCAGGTTGGCCGTGTTGACGCCGATCTCCATATTGCCCAGCACCATCGGCCCCAGCGGAACGGCGGGCACATGGGCGATGTGCCAAAGCCAATGCGTCGTTGAAACGGCCGGAAAAAAGACGCCGAGAAACTTGCCGAAGGCCACCGCGACGGCGGCGATGGTTCCTGTTTGAATCACCAGAAAGAGCGTCCAGCCGTAGAGAAAACCCCACAGCGGACCAAGCGATTCGCGCAGGTAGACGTACTGCCCGCCGGCGCGCGGCATCATCGCCGCCAGCTCGCCGTAGCTGAGCGCGCCAATCATGGTGAGCGCTGCCGTCACCACCCAAGCGCCCAGCAGCAGCGCCGGCGAGTTGGTGCCGCGGGCAATATCGGCATCCACAATAAAAACGCCCGAGCCGACCATCGAGCCGACCACAAGAGCGGTTGAGCTGAAAAGGCCAAGGCTCTGGAGCAGCCTGGGAGCGCTGGCTTGAGAGGGAGAAGCAAGAATGGAATTTGGACCGGTTGAATTCACTTATAGAATGTTTTATCGGATTTGAGCGCAAATGTCTTTCAAATTCGTAAAGTGCCCGGGAGCGGGTTATGCTGTTGAACTGACAGCCAAACAGGACAACAGCTTAACCGGAGGAGAGCTTAATTTGAGGCATTCCGCGCGGCGGTGATTCCGCTCAGTGTTGCCTCCAGGCTGGCGGCGTCTTCCACATTCAAGGCCGGCTTTTGCCCTGCATCAATCTGCTTGAGCAGGCCGCAGAGAACTTTGCCGGGGGCCATCTCGATGAAGGTATCGGCACCGGCTTCGATCAGTGACTTCATGCAATCCACCCAGCGCACCGTGCCGGTAACCTGCCAGGTAAGCGCCTCCAGAACCTCGGCGGCGGTGGTCACCAGCTTGCCGCTGACGTTGGAGGCGACGGGGAATTTGGGATCGGCGAGTGTGAAGCCGCTCAGCACCCGCGCCACCTCTTCCTGCGCCGGCTGCATGAGGGCGCAGTGAAATGGAGCGCTGACCGGGAGCATGACGGCGCGGCGGGCGCCTTTGGCCTTGGCGATCTCGGAGGCCTTTTCGACGGCTGCCAGAGCGCCGGAGATGACCGTCTGGGTGGGCGAGTTGAAGTTGGCGGCGGAGACGACCAGTCCGGTTTCGGCGGCGGCTTCGGCACAGGCCTCGGCCACTTGCTCCGGGGTGAGCGAGAGAATCGCCGCCATGCCGCCTTCGCCGGGAGGAATGGCCTGCTGCATCGCCCGTCCGCGCGCCTGCACAAAGCGCACCGCGTCGGCAAAGCTGTAGGTTCCGGCGGCGACGTGAGCGCTCCATTCGCCCAGCGAATGGCCACCGGCCAGCTCCGGCTCAATGCCGTGCAGAGCCAGAACGCGCAGCGTGGCGATGCTGGCCGTGAGAATCGCCGGCTGGGTGTTCTCGGTCAGCTTGAGGTCCTCGGCCGGCCCTTCGAAGCAGAGCTTGGAGAGCGCGAAACCGGCGGCCTCGTCGGCCTCGGCAAAGGTCTCGCGAACAACAGGAAAGCGATCGGCAAGCTCGCGACCCATGCCCACGGTCTGCGAACCCTGCCCCGGAAAGAGAAAGGCGATCTTCATAGTCATTGCAGTGTAATTTTACCGGAAACGGGCGGGGAAATCACAATCGGCGGCATTCTTTATATAAAGCGTGACTTGCAAAATTCGATGGAGGATGCAAAAAGCGTCAGGGCACGGCTTCACAGGCTACGGAAAAACTAAATAAAGAGTCCTGAAGCGTCAGGGCACGGCTTCAGTCGTGCCGCAAGATGCTGATAACAAGGGTTGGGCTTTAGCCCCTGCGTCTCTTTATTTTCATTGATTTGCAATTCCGCAGCGGCTAAAGCCGGAGTCCGTGTGGGCCATTTTGCGGCACGACTGAAGTCGTGCCCTGACGCTTACCAACCAACTGAAGACAATTTTGCAAGAGGTTCAAACAGATCAGAAAAGGAAGCCTGTTCCGCCCTCAGTTCCAGCGGCTGCGGTCGTTCACGTCGTCGTCGTCGATCTGGCGGCCCTGGCCGTCGAAGCGGACATTGCGGCCATGGGCGCGCATATAGACCTCGAATTTGCGGGCGGCGCGGCGGCGCTTCCAGCGATAGTAGCGGTTGCGCCCGGCGTACCATAGCTCGCTGAGGCGCGGAGCAATCCCCCGGCGCGGCGCAAGATGTATGTAAAGCAGGCCGGCCAGCGCGCCGCCCAACTGAGCAAAGGCGTAGTAACGCTGCTGGCTATAGAAAAGCATGGCGAGAATGACCAGCACGTAAACGGCCACCAGATAGCGCGCCTTGATGCCGATGGGCAGCGGGAAGAGCATGAACTGCACGTCGCCGTAGAGCGCGCCGATGGCCACCAGCAGGCCGAAGATGCCGCCGAAGCAGCCAATCAGCGGGTCGCTCAGCAGCAGATGGCCCAGCGCGCGGCTGCACAGGAAGATGGCCACCGCGGCGCAGGCCGTGCCCAGCACCGAGGCAAAGTAAAGTCCAGTCACCCATTCCGGCCGGTGATAATTTTCCAGGAAACCTGCCACAAAGAAGAGCGAGAGCAGCTCCAGCAGCGTGTTGCCGATTCCCAGGTGGATAAAGCTATAAGTGAAGGGCTGCCAGAAGTCGCCATTCAGAAAGGCGGCGGAAGAAAAGCCAAGAGAATTCAGCGCCTGGAAGGCCCAAAGCGGAAGGGAGAGATGCGTCAAAAGCAGCAGGGCAAAGTAAGCGCCCAGGTTCCACAGCACCAGGCGGCGCGTGGCTCCGCGGAAGTCGGGAAAGGCGAACGGGGTTGTGCCGATTCTGGGCATGGTCAGTCTAAGGGTAACCCGGAAGGCGGGCCGGCGTCTTGCGGAAAGCTGGCCGAGCAGTTTGCCGGTGCGGATTTCGATCTCCCGATTTTAGAGCCGCTCCCGGAACGGAACCGTAGGTGGATTTCCAGGCGGGTCAACTTGCGCCATTTGGATAGCGTATTCTTCGCTTTGGGCGATCCATTCCAAAAGAGGAAGGAGCCACTTGACCTGAAGCCGGTTATTGGCCAAAAATAGCGGGAGTTGCACTGAACAAGTGCCGTCATACCGCAATACGATTTGCATCAAAAGAGAGGAGGCTTTTATGCCGAGCTGCCCTGAGTGCGAAAATAGTCTTGATGTAGAAATGGACGAAGTGGAAGAAGGCGACATCGTCACCTGCGACGAGTGTGGAACCGAGTTCGAGGTGGTGGGGGTAGAACCGCTGGAGCTGGTGCAACTGGGTACCGACCTGGACGAAGAGGACGAGATTCTGCTTGGCGACGATGAGGAGGAAGAGTGAAGTTGATGGGCACGAAGTGGGTGGCTAGTGTGGCCTTTGGCGCGCTGGCCGCTGTTTTGATTCCGATGGGATCGCCGAACGCGGCACCCTTTGCCGCGGATGCGCAGAATATGGGCTATCGCGTGGTTGCGGGCTTTGTCTCGGAGGCCGACGCTCATCCGGTAGATGGGGCCACGGTCTTTCTGAAAGACTTGAAATCCAAGAACATCCGCAGCTATACTTCCGCCAGTCAGGGCCACTTCCGCTTTGCCTCGGTGAACATGGCCGACGAGCAGGAGCTTTGGGCGGAGAAGGACGGCAAAAAAAGCGCCGTCAAAAGCATTACACCCTGGGATACCAGCAAGGAAATCGAAGTCGAACTGAAGCTGAAGTGAGACCTTTGGGCTTGTTCCGGGAGGAGACTCGTTCTAACTTACACAGCCGCTGATCTCCGCGGCGGTTTTCAGCGCGGCGGCGGCCACTTGGTCCATATTGTAGTAGCGATATTGCGCCAGGCGGCCTAGAAAAATTACATTCGGCTCACTGGCGGCCAGCTCCCGGTAGCGCTGGTAGAGCTCCTGGTTGACCGGGCGCGGCACCGGGTAGTATGGGTCGCCCTCGTTGGTGGGAAACTCTTTCACAATCGAAGTTCCAGAGTGCGTTTGGCCGGTGAGCTGCTTGAATTCGGTGATGCGCGTGTAGTCGTGCTCGTTGGGGAAGTTGACGGTGGCGGCGGGCTGGAAGCGCGCAATGCCGGGCAGATGCTCGTGCTCGAAGCGGATAGAGCGATAGGGCAGCTTGCCCAGGCGGAAGCCGAAGTACTCGTCGATGCAGCCGGTGAAGATGGTGAGGCGGGGGCGGAGGCGCTCACGGAGGCTCGCGTACTCGACGCCGGTTTCGATGCGGATGCGGGGATGGGTGAGCAGGCGCTGGAAGAGCGGGGTGTAGCCCTCGGCGGGCATGGCTTGGTGCTTGTCGGTGAAGTAGCGGCTGTCGCGGTTGGTGCGCGTGGGGATGCGCGCCAGGACGCTGGAGCTGAGTTCGCTCAGGTCGAGGCCCCACTGCTTGCGCGTGTAGCCGCGGAAGAACTTGTCGCAGAGCTCGCGTCCGACGGCGTTCAGGACCACGTCTTCGCTGGTGAGGACCGGGCTGCGCTGCTCGCGGACTTGGGCCAGAAAGCGCTCGACGCCGGCCTCGTCGAGGTCGAGGTTGTAGAGGCGATTGATCGTCAGTTGATTGATGGGCAGCGGATAGAGCTGGCCGTCAACCGAGGCCAGGACGTGATGCTCGTAGGGCCGCCACGCGGTGAAGCGCGAGAGGTACTCGAAGACGGCATCAGAGTTGGTGTGAAAGAGATGTGGGCCGTAGCGATGGACGAGGACGCCGTTAGAGTCGGCGTGGTCGTAGGCGTTGCCGGCGATGTGGTCGCGGCGGTCGATGACCAGCACCTCGCGGCCGGCGCTGGCCAGCCGCTCGGCGACAACCGCGCCGGCGAAGCCGGCTCCTACGATGATTACATCCACAGTCACTCCTGTATTCAGCTTTCAGCTTTTAGCTATCAGCTATCAGCTTTCAGCTTTTAGCTATCAGCTATCAGCTTTCAGCTATCAGCTTTCAGCTTTCAGCT
>Ga0181520_10001601_pt1 | contig 45425 bp, 58 predicted proteins | sample PEATcosm2014_Bin_29_FD_132451 | JGI IMG/M metagenome (GOLD analysis project Ga0181520, IMG submission 132451) | Peatland microbial communities from MTU Mesocosm Facility, Houghton, MI, USA - PEATcosm2014_Bin02_30_metaG | ecosystem: Environmental > Terrestrial > Soil > Wetlands > Peat | place... | reverse complement strand
GAGCGGATTGGTCCAAATAAATTTTGACGTTTAGCCCAAAGCTAAGCGGAAAAATTTTTTGGGCCAAGACGCCAAAATTCTGGAAATTTAGCCCGAAGGATTTTTAAGATAGCTTCTAATGATGCCCTTGCATTTGCCGGCGAATATGTATGTGGTGTTTTTTATGGCAAACCATAATTGAAGCAATCATAATAAATAATCCCGTCCAATACTCCATGCCGGAAAAAATAGATAAGCCGGCGTAAGGGCTTAACAATATCAAATCTAAAAGCAAGTCGCCCAAAGTCCAGGCAATAACCACAATAAAAGCTTCCAAAAAACTTATGGGGCCGAACCGCCGCGCCAAAGCCGCGGTAATAATTATGGTGGCGGCCCAAAAAGCCAACTGCTGCAGTCCGGCGTTGGCAAAAATTTGATACTTAAAAATCAAGCCTTTAAGCAAAGCCAGAAACAGCCATTGGAGAAAAAAAATTAGCAGGAATTTTTTGGGAGTCATGGAGGCAAGTCGTTAGACTATAGACTATAGACTAAGAACTAAAGTCTAACTACTAAAGACTGTTTAATTTTTTTTGCGCTTTCTTGCTCGCCGCCCGCCGCTTAATAGGCGCAGGCGAAACGACGGCGGTAAAAACCGCCGGGCTTTGGGCTAATTCTTCCAACTGCCACAAATTATCCTCCAGGCGCTCCCTGACTTCGGCCATTTTGCTTTCCGGCGTTTTAGGTTTGGAGCCCGGAAAATAATTCACGGCCACGTGATGGACAAATCCGCGGTGGCTTTTTTCTTCGTAAACTTTTTCAAACCAATAAAGCCCCAGCCAAATACCGTACCACGCGCCAAGCATCAGCATTACAATCAAGACAAAATATTCAAGCACAAAAAACTGATTGTAATTTATGGCCGTGCTAATAACTCCGGCGCCGACCATATAAATAAAAACAAAAAACACCACCTGGCACACAATAGCAAACAGCATCATCCCCAAAATCCCGGTCATTAGCAAATACAAAGATTTTTTCGCCATATAATTTTGTTACTTTTTTATTATAGGATAGTTCTAATTTTAAAGCAACTTCTAAAAAACACTTCACAAAAACCGCTCCCATTTGGAAGCGGTGATTAGACGGTCTGCTCGTATTGTTTAAGCATTGCCCGTTGATCTTGGTTGGCTTTTCTGACAACACCTTCCATTACCCTTCGTTTTTCTTCCGGCGTAGCATCGTTAAAAAATGAGGAAAAATCTTTTTTCTCTTGCTTAGGCTTGCCAAATAACCGTTTTAGCTTTGTGATCATAAAATGTTCTCCAATTCTTCCTTAGTATACACCTTAGGCAAATATTTATCAACGCAGTCTATATTATCAAAAAGTTGTTCAATATTTCTGGTGAAATCCTTAATTATTAAGTTGAGTTCCACTCTATCCCCAAAGTGCGTTTTGGCCATGCTGACATTTTCACGCGCGCGAACAAAAGAGTGGATAAACACTTCTTTTGAAACTCTTCGACCTTCTTTTTCCTCACGGGCTTTAGTAAACGTCCAGGCAACCATCGGGTCTTGAAATAAATAGTAAATAATTACCAGACGATTATGTTTAAGTGAGCGTTCAATATTTTCCATCGCCCGTTCATAAGCAAACGTACCGTCCAATATGGCGTTGATGTTGTTGTACAAAACATAATCAAAAAGTTTGTTTACCCCAATGGTACAGGCGCTCTGAAAAATGTGTGAATTGGCGCCGCTGTAATTTGGAAAAATTACGCGAATATCATCGGCGTCAATTCTTACCGGAAGGTTGCCGGTAAACAACTCTATCAAACGTTTGGATACTTCGGTTTTACCGGCACCGGGCGATCCTGCCATAAACAAAGATATGGGATTTGAGTTGAAATAATAAACCTTAGGGTCAGCAAAACGGGTTATAAGCTCGTCTTTGTGCTCTTTAATATAACTTTCAGCTTCTTTAATCAATTTTTGTTCTTCATCTGACATTTAAGTTAGTTTTTAAAATTTTTTGATACAGCCTAAAAAGCAGATTTTGCCAAATTCAGCCTTTTAACCACAAAGTCTCATAACAAACGCGGGGAAATCTTTAAGAATTGTTTGCGTTTGATCTTTGGACAGGCCAAGTTTTTGCGGAGAGACCGTTTCATCCAAAACTTCCAAACAGCTGTGACGTTCAACAACAAAGCCGAGATTTTCAAAAAACTCGCGCGCGGATTGTTCGTCTTTAAAACGGTTTTCCGTTAAATCGGCGCCGGTTATCTCTTTCATCCGCTTATGACGTTCTTTTATTTTTTCAGCGGATTGTCCAAACAAGCCCTCGGACAAATCCGGGGTTATCCAGACGCCGCCAAAACGTTCCAAAAGCTGATGGACATTCGCGGCAACAATGGCTTTTTCTTTAAAATCCAAATAACGAAGCAAGCCCTCGGTCACAACAGTAATCGGCTCTTGTCTAAATGGTATTACCGCCGTTAAGAGTTCCCGCGCGTTAAGAGCGTTTCCGTCAACAAGATGCAGGTTGGGTTCGCGCGGAACTTTTGATTGTGCCGCCAGCGTTTCTACAATGTCTCTCTTGTCATTTATTACGCCGGGCAAATCAGCCTCAACAAATTCCACTGACGGATCTTGCGCCATTTCAATGCCCCGCGAAGAAAAACCGGCGGCGATTTCAAAAATTTGTTTGCTTCCGCTTGCTTTTACCAAACGGCTCACCAGCCTAAAACGCGCTTCTATTATTGGCGCGGCTTCCGGGTGTTTTAATACCTCAAATTCCTGAAGTTCCTCCGCCGAATATGACCGCCGCATTATTTTATCAAGCTCGTCAAAAATTTCCTTTGAAAATGGAATTTCGGCCAATGTCCTCCGGTAAGCCACGCCCCAAGCAGTCGGGCTTATCTTATCGTACGCATCCGTTCTTTGTTCTAAGGAATCCATACAATTTTATTTCGCGCTCAAGATGCTTTTTTTGTAACTATCAAGATTATCCAACGCCACGCCGGTGCCTTTGGCGACACATAATAATGGCTCTTCGGCCACAAAGCACGGGACGCCCACGCTTTGGGCGATGAAGTGGTCAAGATTACGAAGGAGCGCCGTGCCGCCGGTCAAAACCATGCCTTTGTCGATGATGTCCGAAGCCAGCTCCGGAGGCGTTTCCTGGAGCACGCTTTTTACCGCTTTGGCGATTTCCGTGAGATCTTCGGTAATAGCCGAAACCACCTCGTTTGAGGCAACTGTCACGGTTTTGGGCAGGCCGGAAATCATATCGCGGCCTTTGACTTCCATCACTTCCTCTTCATTTAAAATTACGGCACTGCCGATGTTGATTTTAATTTCCTCGGCCGTGCGGTCACCGATGGCCAGGCCGTGCCGCCGCCGGACAAAATCGACGATAGCTTGGTCCAACCGGTTGCCGGCCACGCGCACCGAAGTGGAATTGACAATACCGCCGAGCGATAATACAGCCACGTCCGTGGTGCCGCCGCCGATATCAATTACCAAATTTCCCCTGGCTTCGGAAATGGGGATTCCCGCGCCGATGGCCGCGGCCACGGTTTCCTTTATTACATAAGCCGCCTTGGCGCCGGCCGCCATAGCCGCGTCCACAACCGCGCGTCTTTCGGTTGAGGTAATTCCGCCGGGCACCGATATCATAACCTCGGGCCGAAAAAACCTGACGTTGCCCAAAGCTTTGTTTATAAAATAGCGGAGCATGGCTTCGGTGACGCGGTAGTCGGCAATGACGCCGTCTTTCATCGGCCGTGAGGCCACAATGGTTTCCGGCGTCCGGCCGAGCATTTCCTTGGCTTCCTGGCCCACCGCCAAAACGCGGTTGTCTTCCAAAGAAATGGCGACCACCGTAGGCTCATTAATAATAATCCCCCGCTTGGGCAGATAAACCAAAGTGTTGGCCGTGCCCAGGTCTATGCCGATTTTCGTTTCAAACATAATAAATCGAATCTGCGAATTAGACGAATCTACGAATGACTACGAATTAACGAATTCGTACTTCGTAGGGATTCGTTGATTCGTTCCATTCGTAGATTCGATTTATTGAATTATAGCAACATAACGGCATTGAAACAAGGCTCAAAATGAGGTAAAATTAACCCATATGACCCAAAGAACCCGCTATTTGCTAATTCTTGCCGGCTTTGTGTTTTTTTTAATGGCCGCTCCGCTGATGGTGCTGTACGTCCGCGGCATAACTTACGACTTTGCCACTAAAACTTTTGTAAAAACCGGAATTATGGGCGTTAGGACCAGTCCGTCCGACGCGACCGTTTTTATAAACGGAAAGGTTAAACGCCAAAGCCAGGGCGACATCGGGTTTTTAGTTCCCGGCGCGTACCAGGTGGAAATAAAAAAAACCGGCTACTCGGACTGGAGCAAACGGCTGAATGTGGACGCGGGCCAGGTAACCTGGGCCAACCCTTCTTTTGGCAGTATTTATTTATTTTTAAAAAACCCTCCGGCGCAAAATCTGGCGCAGGGGGTTTTGGATTTTTACAGCCAAAACGGAAACTTAGTTTATCTTACGCCGCAGAGCGCCGTCGTCGCCGCTTCCGATAATTTATCCTCGCGGCAAGTCTATCCCCTGCCCAAAAATGTCACCGAAATTTTGACCGAGGATGCCTCGGGTCAAAATTTCATTTTATCAAACAATTCGGCCGCGACTTCAACTCCCGAATTTTTGGTATTTAATAAAACGTCCGGCACATTTATCGATATAAGTTCCCTTTTCCCGAATGCCGTTAACCCCGTTAGGGAACCGTCGGCGGTAAACAGTAACCATCTCCAAAATAATTTACAATCAATGCCGGCTTCGTCAGCGGCATCCTCTAACGGGGTTAAGTTTCAATTCGGCTCAAACGGGGAGCTTTATGCTTTAAGCGATAATTTTTTATATTCGGTTGACTTGGAAAATAAAATTAAAACCGCCATTTTTAACGGCGTGAGATCTTTTTATTTCCAGGGCGGAGAATTATATTACATTCAACAGACCGGGCAAAGCTACGGGCTTTTTGACAGCCAGGCGCCTTTTAGCCAAAACCAGCTTCTGGTGGCCGGCCTGCCCGACTTTGATTCGGGCGATTTGTTTGTAACTCTTGAAAAGGAAGTTTTTTTGCTGGCGGACAATAAACTTTATTTAGTAAGCTCCAATATGCGGCAGATTTCCGACAACATTTCCATCTTTAATTTTGACCCGAACAGCTCTCTTATATCGCTAATCCAGTCCGGGGAATTTGATTACTACGATCCGGTCGGAATGAATTTAAATTTTGTTACCCGCAGCAGCGAAACTTTGGCCAATCCGCGCGTGCTAACCGGCATCGGCAACGCCTTTTTCCTGCAAGACGAAAAGCTTATGGTCATAGAGCTTGACGCGCGCGACAACCAAAACCAGTACCAGCTTTATCAGGGAGCCAATGTTAAAAAGTTTTTTGTGGACGGCGCGGGAAAAAATGTTCTGCTTTTGGACAACGGGGAGTTAAAAAGTTTGGTTGTTAGATAATGTCAAATCTGCTGTGCCGTCTATGCCGCTTCGTCTATGACCTGATTAACCAATTTGTCCGCTTCCTTATTTTGTTCCCTTGGAACGTGATGAAATGTCACGTTTTTAAATTGGTTGCGGAGTTTTAAAACTTCCGCGGCCAACAGCTTAAGCGTCGGTTCTTTTATTTTATATTGGCCAATCATTTGGCGCACAACAAGTTCGCTGTCCATGCGGATCTCGAGGTCAACTTTATTCCCCTCTCCCTTTGGGAGAGGGGTCAGGGGTGAGGGTTTTTTCGATAATTCCCTAGCCTTCTCCAACGCTAAAATCAGCGCCTTGTATTCGGCCACGTTATTTGTCGCCTCGCCGATGTATTGCTTATATTCGCCGATGATTTGGTTATCATCAGCGCGAATAACCACGCCAATCCCCGCCGGCCCGGGATTTCCCCTGGCCCCGCCGTCTGTATTTATAATTAGTTTTGACATTTAAAATTTATAATTTGAAATTATTTTGAATAATTAGACCTATTAGAAATTAGAATAATTCCTAATCCGATTTTCTAACATCAATAACCCTCAATTTTACCCCTTCCCTTCCGTTCCAATTGTCCGCGATAAGTTCCGCAGCTACGTCTACAGTATCGCCGATTTTTAAACTTTTGGCAAAATCCGGGGCGTTAAACATAATTCCGGATATTTCCTGGCCGCCTCCACCACCTACGGCGTCATCCTGAGGGAGTGCATCCGACCGGCTTGTCCGCCGAAGCTTTAGCGAAGGTGGAAGGATCCCTTTATCCGCAATCTGAGATTCTTCCCCCTCGCTCGGATGCACTCGCTCGGGGTCAGAATGACGCCGGAAAAACGATACAAACTTTATCTGCAAATGCTGATTTTGCTTGCCGACCATGCGCACCGATGATACTTGGAGGTTAGGAATCAAAAATTTGGGCGTAACATTATCCACCCCAAAAGGTTCTAGCCGAAGCAACAATTGACAATTAACGATTGACAATTGACCGGGGGACAACTCCGCTTCCAGCTCCAAAACTTTTTGCGACTTTTCATTATTTATATTTTCCTCGGCGTATACCAGAAGCTTCTGGTAAAAAAGCTCAAATTGATCGGCTTGCAAACTCAATCCCGCGGCTTGCTTGTGGCCGCCGAATTTGGACAAATGTGCGGAAGAAAATTTCAACGCCTCCAACATATTAAACTCGCCGGCTGTCCTGGCCGATCCTGTGCACAAGTTTTCCGTCCTCTCCAAAACAATGGTCGGCTTATAAAATTCCTCGGCCAGTTTTCCCGCCACCAAACCCATTATGCCTTTTGGCCAGCCCTCGCCCACCAACGCCAAAACTTTTCGCTCTTTAAGCAGTAAAACTTTTTCTTTGGCTTCGCTCAAAACCGAGGCCGTCAGTCCCTGCCGCCGCGCGTTTATAGCTTCCAGATTGCGGGCTTTTTCTTGCGCCTGATGAAGGTCTGTTTCCATCAACAAATTCAAAGCAATCCCGGCGTGCTCCAGCCGTCCGGCGGCGTTTAAGCGAGGCGCTATAATAAAGCCAAGTGTATAAGTATCAAGCTTAACGAGGGTAACCCTCGGAGCCCGAGGGTTACCCTCGTTAATTAACCCGGCTGATTCCATCAAGGCGCGAAGGCCAATCCATTTAGTTTTAGCCAATACCTGCAAGCCATATTTTACCAATATGCGATTTTCGCCAAGCAGGCTGTGGCAGTCGGCCACGGTGCCAATAGCTACGAGATCCAGGAGCCATTTTTCCCAGCCTTTAATTCCCTGCTGCCTGTTGCCTACTGCCTTTCCCCTGCTCAATATTCCGCAAGCCAGCTTAAAAGCCACCCCAACCCCGGTAATTTCCCGGTACGGATAGCCGTCATCAGAATTTTTAGGATTTATCAGCGCGTAAGCTTTTGGAACTTCGCCGATAATTTCGTGGTGGTCGGTGATAATTAAATCTATTTGATTTGCTTTACAAAATTCCGCGGCGTCAACGGAATTCGTCCCGCAGTCAACGGTAATGATTATCTTTGATCCTTCATCCTTTATCTTTTGTAATGCCTCAATATTGACTCCGTATCCTTCCGAAAAACGATCCGGAATATATGACGCCACTTCAACCCCTAAATATCTAAAAGTCTGCCCCAAAACAGCGTTGGCGGTTATGGCGTCGGCATCGTAATCACCGTAAACGCAAATTTTTTCCCGGCTGTCTATTGCCTTCCAAATCCGCTCCACCGCTTTTTCCATATCCTGAAACAAAAACGGGCTGTGCAAGTTTTCGTATTTCGGCTCCAAAAAATCCTGAATCTGCTCTTTCTCAAGCAGCCCTCTATTATAAAGCAACTGCGCCAGCAATACCTGATCCCCCTCTCCCTTTGGAAGAGGGTCAGGGTGAGGGTTTGATGATAAAAAACCGATGATCTTTCCCTTAGCCTCCTCCGGCACCCCTGGTTTTAATTTCCAAATTTTTGCCATATACTCTATTTTATCAGTTAAAGTCAATAAAGTGTAGTCTATCAAATATCGCTTTTACGGCCAAAATAAAAAAAATCCTTTTGCATTAACGTACTAGTACACTAATGCAAAAGGAATGATATTCATCTTCTCCTGGGCACCTCGTCCATTTCAGTAAAAAGACTGACGCCCGTCATTTCCACTGGCTTGGGCAAACCAAGAAGTTCTAAAATTGTCGGCGCCACGTCGGAAATCGCGCCGGCGGGGACAAAAGTGGATAAAAATTCGTAATTTATACCAACGGTTTTGGAAAATTTAAATTCATTGGCTATGAGCAAAAACGGCACGGGATTGGTGGTGTGGTCTTTGTCTATGTCGCCGGTTTTGGGATTTATCATCTGCTCGCAATTGCCGTGGTCGGCCGTAATTATCAGCGCGGCGTCGGCCATGAGGCACGCGTCCATAACTTTTTTTAAACACCGGTCCAAAAATTCCACGGCCTTTATGCCGGCAGTCAAACTGCCGGTGTGTCCCACCATATCGGCGTTGGCAAAGTTGGCCGCAAAAAAATTGGTTTCCGTGGAAATTATTTTTTTTGTCAGAATATCCGTCAGTTTTTCCGCTGACATTTCCGGATGGTCAGCATAATTACGGCTGTTGTTTTCGGGACTGCTGATAATTTCCTGCTCCTCGCCCGGAAACTTTTCCGTCCGTCCGCAGTTAAAAAATGCCGTCACATGAGCGTATTTTTCGCTCTCGGCAATATGAAATTGGCTTAAATGACTTTGGGATATTACTTCGGCCAGATTATTTTTTAAACTTATATGATCAAAGGCGACTTTCACGGGCAACTCCGGCGCGTATTCGGTCATAGTGGCAAAATACAAATTCTGCAGAGGTTTTTGCGGCCTAAATTCGGCCGGCAACGCATCCGGCTGAACAAAAGCCCGTGTAAGCTGGAGCGCGCGGTCGGAACGAAAATTTATAAAAATCACGGCGTCGTTATCGGAAATTTTGCCAACCGGCAAACCGCCTTCGTCAACAATAACCGTGGGCTTTATCATTTCGTCAAAAATTTGGGATTGATAACTTTTTTTTACCGCCTCTTCGGCCGAATGCGCGGTATCGCCCTTGCCGTAAACCAGCGCCTGATAAGTCATCAGCGTTTGCCCAAAATGGCCGCCTCTGTCCATTGAATAAAACCTGCCGGTGACTGTGGCCACTTTGCCAACGCCGGCTAATGAGATTCTTTCATTAAGCGTTTTTAAAGTTTCCGGCGCGATTTTCTGGTCAGTGTCCCGGCCGTCGGTAAACATATGGATGTACACTTTTTTTTGCCCGTTGTTCGCGGCCATAGAAAGCAGGGCATACAGATGCTCATCAAAACTGTGTACGCCGCCCGGGCTGACAAGCCCCATTAAATGCAAAGCCGAATGATTGTTTTTGGCGTGGTTTATGGCTTCCAAAAAAATCGGATTTTTAAAAAACTCCCCGCTTTGGATGGCGGCGGTTATGCGCGGCAAATCCTGGCCCACAATCCGTCCGGCTCCCAAATTTAAATGGCCTACTTCGCTGTTGCCCATTTCGCCCCAGGGCAAACCGACCAAAGGGCCGCTCGCCTGCAAAGTCAAAGAAGGAAAATTGCTGACAATAAAATTCAGGTTCGGAGTTTTGGCCCGCGAGATAGCATTACCAAAACCCTCCGGCGCTACGCCGAAGCCGTCTAAAATTATAAGTGTGACTTTTTTGTAAATTTTGTGTTTCATAAATATGATACCAATATACTAAATATACGAATGATACCAATAATACTAATCTTGAGTAATCCGTATTATTAGTATCATCAGTATTTAAATTCGTATATTAGTATCATATAATTGCTTCTATCTCCAGCAACCGATTATATTTCGCCAACCGTTCCCCGCGACAAGGCGCGCCGGCTTTTATGTATTCCGCGTTCACAGCCACGGCCAGGTCGGCGATAAAATCATCTGATGTCTCCCCGCTTCTGTGCGAAATGACGATTTTATATTTATTTTTTTGCGAAAGTCTAACGGCCGCCAAAGTTTCCGTTAGCGTGCCGATTTGGTTTAGTTTGATTAAAACCGCGTTGGCGATTTTTTGGGTGATGCCCATTTGGATTCGTTGCGGATTGGTCACAAACAAATCGTCGCCGATGAGCAAAGTTTTATCGCCCAAATTTTGAGTTAAAAATTTCCAGCCCAACAAATCGTCCTGCGCGCAACCGTCTTCTATTGCCATAAGCGGATATTTGGCCAGCCATTTTTTGTAGACTTGATAAATGTTGGCCGACGTGGCGGACATTTTGCCGGCCTTGAATTCGTAAATGCCTTTTTTCTCGTTAAAAAACTCGCTGGATGCCGCGTCCAGTCCCAAAGCAAAATCCCTCCCTAGTTTATATTTTGCCGATTTTATTGCGGCCTCAAGTTGTTTAAACGCGTCTTCATTGGAAGAAAGTTTTGGCGCGAACCCGCCCTCATCGCCTACCGAAGTTGCGAGCCCCTTAGCCGCGAGTTGCGATTTTAACGCGTGATACACTTCCGCGCCCATTCTTAGCTTATTGGCAAAATTTCCCCTAAGCGGAACAAGGAAAAACTCCTGCACATCCAAACCGCTGTCCGCGTGCACCCCGCCGTTTATAACATTAAAAAACGGGGTCGGTATTTTATACGCTTCCCTCCCCCTCTGGGGGAGGGTCAGGGAGAGGGTTTCATCGTCTGGCAAATACATCCCCCTCAAATACTCAAAAAGCTCCCTTTTTTGGCATTTTGCGGCCAGCCTGGCCGAAGCGAGCGAAACCGATAAAATGGCGTTCGCGCCAAGTTTGGCCTTATTGTCCGTGCCGTCCAGCTCTATCATCATTTCGTCAATTTTTTGCTGATCCCCGCAAGATATCCCCTTAACAGCCTTAAATATCTTTTCTTCCACATTCCGGCAAGCCTTAAGCACGCCCTTACCGCCATACCGCTTTTTATCCCCATCCCGGAGCTCCAAAGCCTCATGCACCCCGGTAGAAGCCCCGCTGGGCACGCTGGCCTTAGCGCTAATATCTCCCGCCCAAACCGTGGTCTCCACCGTCGGATTTCCCCTACTATCCAACACCTCCAAAGCCCTAATTTTTGTTATCTTCATTGGTTTTGATGTCTTAATTGCGTTTTAATACCCATATTATAGCACAAAAACGCCTGCAAAGCGTTTATTTTTAAATTTAATGAACTGATAATATATGTGGCTAACCTTGTTTATTTTTTTCACTTCTAATTCCCGCAAGCAAAGCTACCGCCACCACCAAACAAACCAGTATAGAAAAAATCAATTCTTCCAAGTTGCTCTTACCAATATAAATCCCCAAGGTTTTGCTTCTATCAAAATTCCAAGCGTTCCAAAACGTAGCTATGGGGTCTACGATAAAAAACAAAACAACTCCCGCAAAAGTCGAAAACCAAATAAATTTTTTATTTTCTGAAATTAATTTTTTGTACTTCAAAAATGCAAAAATTAATACCGGGGCAAAAAAGACGAAATCCAAAAATAAATAGCTAAATTTAATCATACATTTTTTTATAACACAGCAATAAGATAACGCACAACTCTTGGGGAACCAGCAATAAAAATATGTATTCCTCCAAGGGAAGCCCCAGGAAAAAAGAACCTATTGTATTGTCATAGTACCAAACATGCAAGGCCGTGCTGGCAACTAAATTAAATATCAGACCCCAAATAAATGACAAGGTCGCAATTTCTAAAATAATTTTTTTAAATTTTATCAAATAACGCCACCACAGCGCCCACAAAATGATAGAGGGAGTAATCACAAAAATAAGATGCCAGCGTAAATAAGGCAAGCCGTTCCAAATGTTCATAGATGAACCCATTGGCCTATTAAATAAAAGAGCACCCCTGCTCCGCCCCAAAATGGAATGCTAAAATAGCTGGTGTAATCGCCAAGCTTGGCGTAACTATAGCTATAAATCTTATGCCTAAAAACTGAAGCGGCAAACCATCCCAGTAAATATTCAGCGCCGGTTCCAACCAGTGCAGAATAAAGAAACAGACCCAAATAATCGGTGCTGGATTTTATAATTAAAGCCAACAAACCCCAGATTGGAATCGAAATAAAACTAATCTGTTCAGCTCCGACAAATCGGTTATGCAAGCGAACCGGTTTTTGAAAAAATTTATTTACCACACGATAAAAAATAAACTCTAAAACAAATCCTGTCAGTATCACGCCAAGAAAAAGTTTAAAATCGCTCATATTTTTATTTCAAAGCTTCTAATACTTCGCCCAAATCTTGATTAATTCATTTAAAGCCCAAGTACCTAAACCGGCAAATGCCCAAAATGGAGCCGAAAGATAGGAAGTTGTGCGGTTGAGTATCCCGTATCTCTCATAAATCCACAAATGCTTGCCGGTTATGTTCAAATAAGTGTAGCCAATTGTCGCTTCCAAAAATGGCCCTAAAATCAACCACGCTAAAAAAACTAATATCACTACCCCCCCCCTCATACAAATATAAAAAATAGGAGCTGATTAAAGGGATAATAAAAATCAAAAGAAACTCTGTAAAAAATAACTTCTTTTTTATACCCAGATAATACGAGGTTAACAGCAAACCGGCCGGGACAGATAAAATATAAATTACGTAAACCATAATTATTAGTTTAATTTTTTATTGACAATTTTATACAACACAATCACAAAATAAGGCACGACTATCATAAACAAATTTTCTTCAATTGGCACGTTAAAAACACGAATACCGATAGTTCCGGTTCCGGGAAAGCTCCATATGCCTTTCGATACAGCATAAAAATCCATTGGCATCGTCAAGATCCATACTAAAAGAAAAAAAACGATTCCTTCTTTAAAGGAGTTAAATAAACGAATTTTAAAAGCTAACTGCAGTAACAAACCCATCAAAAAACAAATTGATAATAGAGTAAAGTATATCATATTTTTATTTCAAAGCCTCAATCCCCGGCAGTTTTTTGCCGATGATTGCTTATTCAAGATCCACCAGGCCCAGGCTGATTTCCAGGGCTGTGTTTAGTTTTTGGAATTCGGAGCCAGAAATCCTGCCCAGATGTTTTATTAACCTGCTTTTGTCTATGGTACGCAACTGATTAAGCAAAATTTTAGATTCAACTTCAAGCCCTCTTAAGCCGCCGCCGGAAAGTAAAACTTCAGTCGGATACAAATCTTCCGTATTTTTGGAGGTTATGGCGGCCACTATGGTAACCGGGCTGTAACGGTTGGCAATATTGTTTTGCAATATCAAGGCCGGCCTGGTCTTTTTTATTTCCGCGCCGATTGTCGGGTCAAAATTCACCAAATAGATTTCTCCCCGTTTGGGAAAAATTATTTCTTGTTTTTTTGTTTTTTTTCTTTTTGCCATATATCTTCCTCTAAAGGAAACCACTGCCGGGCCAAATCCAAATCACGCCCAGCGTTGGCTAAGGAGCCTTGTTTTAACTTCTGCCTTAAGCCGGCTTTCTGTTGGGATTGAAAATAATAATTTATGGCGGAAACTATAAAATTACTCCGCTCCCCGGGTCTTGCCGCATGGTCTAAGGTCTTTATGGTTTCCTCCGGAAGCATAATGTTTATTCTTTTGTGCATATTATTGGAAATTAACTCTTTATGTCATTATACACACCTTTTGTGTGTATGTCAAATGAGATACTTTAAAGCCCCACACCCGCGAAGTTTTTTGCCGGCGAGGTACTCAAGCATGGCGCCGCCGCCGGTAGAGACGTGGTCGTAGTGCTCAAATTGGTGGGCCTGGCGGATGGCGTCAACGGTTTCCCCTCCTCCGGCCACCACATAGGCAAAACCTTTGCCGCGGCCGCCTATAAGCCGCGCCAGGGACATAGTGCCGGTATCAAACGGCTTTTTTTCAAACATACCAAGCGGTCCGCTCCAGACAATGGTTTTGGCTTCTTTGATTATTTTAGCGTAGGCTAAAATTGTTTTGGGGCCGATGTCCAAAACCATTTCGGTATTTTTTATTTCATAAGGCGCGCAAACACGGATGGAATCTTTTTCCATTTTTTCGTTGGTCACGACAACATCCAGCGGCAAGTTTAACTTATCTTTAAAATTCTTTTCAATTTTCCACGCGGTTTTCTCCTCGGATTCTTCAATTTTGGATAATCCGACTTCCAAACCTTTTGCCTTAAACATCAAACTGGCCACGCCGCCGCCGGTTAAAATTTGATCCGCCTTTTCCCCCAAATGCTCCAGCGCCCCGACTTTTTCCGAAAGCTTGATTCCGCCGGTCATAAGCACAAACGGCGGTTTGCTATGCTTAAGCAAAATATCCAGCGCTTTAATTTCTCTTTCCAAAAGCAGGCCGCAATAACTTTCCAAATGCTTGGTCACACCGACTGTGGAAGCACTGGCGCGATGGTCCACGCCAAAGGCGTCGTTAACGTAAACATCGGCAAAGCTTGAAAGTTTTTTTGCGAATATCGGATCGTTTTCTTCCTCGCCCGGATAAAAGCGCAAGTTCTCCAAAAGTATTACGTCCTTGCGCGGAGCCATAGAAAGCCGTTCGTGGTGCTTCTCGTCGGTAATATCGCCTTTATAAAAAATTAGATGGTTAATTTGATAATCAGGCAAAGCGTAATCAGTTTCCACAAATTTGTAACCCAAAAGCTCCGCCATTACCCGCGCCACGGGTTCCAGGCTAAAGGCCGGATCTTTTTTACCTTTTGGCCTGCCCAAATGCCCGCAAACTATTACCGTATTGCCGTCGGCCTGCAAATGTTTGATGGTTGGAATAATCTGCTCAATCCTAAAAGCGTCGCTAACCTTGCCATTATCTATCGGCACGTTAACGTCTACGCGCAAGAGGACGGTTTTATTTTGGATTTTTGAAGTTCTAAGATATTTAACGGCCATAATGCGGGAGGCTTGAAAAGATGAAAAAAATTCTAATTGACGCGAGTAATGAAGGCAAAATATAAACCAAAAATGTTAAGATTAAGTAACGGGTCAATAACCGCTCTTGGTTTTGCCTAAACAAATAAGCGATAGCCGCAACAAACACAGAAAGGCTCACCGCACCGTTTATAACATAATTGATAATTCCAATTGACGGTAAATACTGGAAATAAATTACCGAGCCGGACTGCAAGAGAATTATCAATATCGCGCAGACGGCGGCAAGTACCAAATTAACAAGAAACCATATCTTCATATTTTTATAAAATTAATTGAAATTTTCCGACCATTATCGCTTCCTCAACCAGTCTATGGCTGTAACCGTACTCGTTGTCATACCACGCCACGACTTTTACAAAGTTTCCGTCCACGACTTGGGTTAAGAGGGTGTCCACTATGCAGGAAGCCGGATTGCCGACTATGTCGGCCAAGACAATCTGTTCATTGGAGACTTCCATTATTCCTTTATATTTGGGCTGGCCGGCCGCTTCCGTAAATGCTTGATTAATTTCTTCTTTGGTCACGTTCTTTTTGAGCAATAAGGTAAAGTCAGAAAGTGAGCCAACGGGGGTCGGCACGCGGAAAGACACCCCGTCAAATTTTCCTTTTAACGACGGGATGGCCTGCGTTGCCGATATGGCCGCGCCGGTGGTCGTCGGGATGATATTTATCGCGGCGGCGCGCGCGCGTCTTAAATCATTTGATTTTCCTCCGGGCGGCGGCCCGTCCACAAGATTTTGCTCGGCCGTGTAGCTGTGGATTGTGGACATAAACGCTTTTTCCACGCCGAATTTTTCGTTCAGCACTTCCAGCACCGGCGCAATACAGTTGGTGGTGCACGAAGCGTTACTGATAATATTCTGGCCGGTGTATTTATCCTGGTTCACTCCAAGTACTATTGTCGGCGTTATTCCTTCGTCTTTTGCCGGCGCGCTGATAATAACTTTTTTGGCTCCGGCTTTAAGGTGCGCTCCGGCTTTTTCGCTGTCGGTAAACCTTCCCGTAGATTCAATCACCACATCCACGCCCAGCTTTCCCCACGGCAAAAGCGCGGGATCTTTTTCCGCGGACACCGGATATTTTTTTCCGTCTACAATGATGTTGGTTTCATCAAATTCCACCTTGCGATGATAGCGGCCATAAACGCTGTCATATTTTAGCAAGTGCGCCAAAACAGCGGTGGAGGTTAAATCATTTATACCTGCCACCTCCACTTCGGGGTGCTCCAAAGCTACCTTAAACGCCTGCCGGCCGATTCTGCCAAAACCGTTTATTCCAAGCTTTACCTTCTTCATTTTGTTCCTTTTCAATAAATCGAATCTACGAATGGAACGAATCAACGAATCTCTACGAAGTACGAATTCGTTAATTCGTAGTCATTCGTAGATTCGTCTAATTCATATAGTATATTCGATTTCTTATTAATCTTTTTTCTTGCTGACCATCTCCATTATTTCTTTTTTTATTTTTTCATCCGCTATTTCAATAACCTTAAAATCTTTTAACCTTTTCAGCTCGGCTTCCATCTCGTGCTTTTTAAGCAACCCCGCTTGCGGCCCGACCTCTTGGACAACGGAGCCGGCGTTAATGGGACCCCAACGCAGGGCCTCACGATGAGGCAAGCCGTGAGCCAAAGCCGCAATATAGGCTGTGGTAAACGCGTCGCCCGCGCCCGTGGCTTCAATAAGCGGGCCGGGATATTCCGCGATATAATAAAATCCTTCTTTGCTGTAACTATAAGCGCCGCGGCGGCCGTCGGTCAAGGCGATTGCCTTGGGTCCCAACTTCATCAGCTTTTTACAAAGCTCCTCCGGGTCGCGCCCGCTTTCGCCCACCCAGCTTTGCGCTTCTTCCACGTTTACCGATAATAAATCTGTATGCCCCAACATCAGTTTATTTTCTTCCGGCCCGGCCCTAAGCTGAAAAGTCCCCGGGTTAAAACCCAAACGAACATTATAGCGGTCCAGATATTTTGCCAAATCCTGATAAATTGTTTCAAAACCCAAACCCATGCTCGTTAAGTATATCCACGATGAATGGACAAACGGCGGCAATTTATATTTCCGGTGTTCGTGGTAAACAAAAATCGTGCGTTCGCCGTCGTGGCTCAGTACCGTAGAAGCATTGGTCGGGTGTTTGTCATTTTTGATAATGTAGCGGGTGGACACGCCTTCCTTTTCCATTTTGTGCACAATTTCGCGTCCGCCGGTGTCGTGCGCCACCACGCAATAATACGCCGTCCTAAGGCCCAGTCGGCTGCTTCCCACGGCGTTATTGGCCGCGTTGCCGGCCACGGTGCGATAGAATTTGTCCACAGGCAATTTATCGCCCCAATTAATTATAGCTTTTTTAACGCCGCCAATTTCCTTTATTTCCACGTCCTTAACAATCAAGAACGTGTCTATTGTCGGATCGCCGATGCTGATAATATCAAACATAAGCTAGTGATTAGTGCTTAGCGAATAGAGAATAGGATAAGTCACCACTTTTTTTCGGATAATTTAGTGTTTTTAATTAAACTGGCCAACATTTTCTGGACTTCAATAACCAAGCCATCTGCTTTTGAATAATCAATATTCTGATATTGCGACTTTGCAACTATGAGATGAGTTTCCAATTCCGTAGCAGATCCGAATGAAATATTTAAAAATCTTATAAACTCAATCTTATGATTTCTCGCCCAGCCTTCCGCTATATTTGCCGCAATGGAAATTGCCGCTCTTATCATCTGTGGAACCAAAATAAACTTTTCCTCAGATGGCAACTGTTTGCAAATCTTATAAATATCCTTTACTAATTCAATTGCCTTTTGCCAAACTATCAAATCTTTATAACTTTTTATTGGCATATATCGTGTCTTATCCTATTCTCTAAGCACTATTCTCTATGCACTTCTTTAGCTTTTTCTTTTTAGCACCTTCCTCACCGCCGCGATAACCGCCGTTTTTCCCATCCCAAATTTTTCTATCAGCTGGTCCGGCTCGCCGGACTCGCCAAAAGTGTTGGGCATGCCGACCATTTCCACCGGAACCGGATAATTCATCGCCAGCGCCTCGCACACCGCGCTACCGCAGCCGGCCTGGGTCTGATGCTCTTCAAGCGTTACCACGGCTCCGCACTTTTTGGCCGCCGCGATAATAGTTTCTGAATCAATTGGCTTGATTGTATGATTATTTATCACCATTACCGAAATCCCCTCTTTTTCCAATTCCATCGCGGCCAACAAGCCGTTAAACAAAACCGGGCCACTGGCGATAATCGTGACATCCGATCCGTCGCGGAATATTTCAGCCTTGCCGACTTGAAAAGGGGTTTCGGCGGTCGTGATGACCGGCGTTTTTGAACGGCCCAAGCGAAAATAAGCCGGACCTTTAAGTTTCCCCAAAGCGACAACGGTCTTTCGGGCTTCAATAGAATCGCACGGGACTTCCACAATTAAATTTGGCAACACCCGCATTATGGCCACGTCTTCAAGGGCCTGATGAGTGGCGCCGTCCGGCCCCACGGTCACCCCGGTGTGCGCGCCGGCCACTTTGACATTGGCCCCGCTGTAACAAACCGATACTCGCATTTGGTCCCAGCTTCGCCCCGGGCTAAATACGGCGTACGATGAGACGAAGGCGGTCTTGCCGTATAGCGCCAATCCCGCGGCCACTCCCATCATATTCTGTTCGGCCACGCCGCATTCTATAAACCTTTCGGGGTATTTTTTCTGAAATTCATTCACCATTGTAGATTCGGACAAATCCGCGGTCAGTACGACCACATTTTCATCAGCCGCTCCCAAATCCACCACACCCTGTCCGTACCCTTTGCGCGTTGGCTCCTGTTCAATGTCGCTCTGCCAGATTTTTGGATTAAGGTTAATCATAATAGCATTTTGGCGTCATCCTGAGCGGAGCGAAGGATCCCTTTTTTGAGATTCTTCACCCTCGGATGTTACTTCCGGTTCAGAATGGCGCCGGTAATTAGTCAGTTAATTTTTCCCTCTCCGCCGCCAGCTCTTCCAGCGCTTTTGCCGCCTGCTCCTTGTTCGGCGGCATACCGTGCCAATGGTAATCTCCTTCCATAAAGCTCACACCTTTGCCCGCCAGAGTATTCGCGATTATCATAATCGGTTTGCCTTTGATTTTTTTTGCCGCATCAAAAGCTTTCAAAATTTCTTCCATATTATTGCCGTCGATTTCCAAAACATGCCAATTGAAAGATTCATACTTTTTGCGCAAATCGTCCAGCGGCATAATGTCTTCCGTGTTGCCGTCAATTTGAATACGATTTCGGTCCATAATAGCGATTAAATTGTCCAGGTGATTTTTCCCGGCCATCATTGCCGCTTCCCAGGTCTGGCCTTCCTGCTGTTCGCCGTCGGATACTATTAAATAAATATAGTTCGGTTTTTTGTCCATTTTTAAGCCCAAAGCCATGCCCACCGCCTGGCTGGAGCCCTGTGACAAGGGTCCGGAGGATGTTTCGATGCCGGGCAATTCCAAATTGTGCGGATGGCCGTGCAGGCGCGTGCCAAGTTTCCTTAATGTCATCAGTTCCTCTTTAGGAAAATAACCGGCCTCGGCCATAGCGGCGTAAAGCACCGGACAAATATGCCCGCAGGAGAGCACCAAGCGGTCGCGCCCTTCCCATTTGGGATCTTTGGGATTATTTTCCATGACATTAAAATAAAGCGCGGCAAAAATGTCGGCCATATCCAAAGGCCCGGCGCTGTGCCCGCTCTTGGCTTCAAGTAACATTTTAATTATATCCTGTCGAATGTCGTTGGCTTTGAGTTTGAGGTCTTTGACGGATAATTTTTGCATATGGAATTTGTGAAGTAACCTGGTCCCCTCCTGGAACAGGAGGGGTGTCACCCGAAGGGTGACGGGGTGGTAGAAGCTATTTTAAATTTTTTTTATTTCTTCAACAACGCCATTTAAATTAGTTAAAACATCCTTATTCAAAAAACGGATAATTTTGATATTCTGGCTATTTATAAAATTTGTTCTTTCTTTATCATAAACATAGCTATCCGCACTATCATGTGTGTTGCCGTCCAGCTCTATCCCCAATCGTAGTTCCGGACAATAAAAGTCCAATGAATATTTTCCAACCCCATATTGCCTTCTAAATTTTTTGCTAAGCTAGGAGCCTTTTAATGCTCCCAATAAAATAATTTCGGGCAAACCTAGGTTATTTCTTAATTTCTTACGTAAATCTTTCTGACTGACATTGTTGTACAAATAGTCCATTTCTACCACCTCCCCCCGCTTCGCGGGGTACTCCTCCTGTTCCAGGAGGAGACACTGCACGCAATTACTTCAACTAATTTCCGCCTGCAGTTTTTCCCACGCTTCCAGCATATTCGGCGTTTTGGTAATGGCAGATCCGAGTATCAACAAATCCGCGCCGGCTGATACCAGTTGTTTTATATTTCCCGGCCCCACGCCGCCGTCTACCTCTATTATAGCATTTGAAATTAGCTTCCTCAATTCCGTAACTCTATCATAAGTTTTTTCCACAAACGGCGTTCCCTGATAACCGGGATACACCCCCATTATTTGAAAATGCTTAACATGACTGGCAAATTGTTTTAAAACCGCTACGTCGGTATCCGGGTTCACGCAAAGCCCCGGCTCCATGCCCTGGGACTTTATGGATTCAACCGATTTTAAAATATCGCCTTTGTCAGCAAAGGCTTCATAATGGATAATAACCGTTTTAAAGCCGCAAATATTATAATCCAAAAAGTCTTTTGGCTCGCTAACCATCAAATGCGCCTCCCAATGGAAGGCCGGATTGAGCACGTCAATTTCGGAAGCGGAAAGAATTTTATTCGGCACAAAAATGCCGTCGCCAAAATCAACCTGAATACGCTCCGCGCCGGGCAGCTTGGTTTCTTGCCGGTAAATATTCAGGAAACCGTCCTTGGTGGTTTCCAGGATGGAGGGGACGAGGGTAGCCATTGAGCAAAATTTAAAAAATTAAATAAAATTGACAAAATTACGTTAAAAAAATTTGATTATTTTTGTTCATTTTTGTCAATTATGTCAATTTTGTCAATTCTCCGCTGGTGTCTTCCGCCGTCAAAGCCCGTTTCTATCCACAGGTCTATGGCGCGCTCCACCTGCTCTTGGGTCAAAAATTTGGCGCCCAGCGAAAGCACATTGGAGTTGTTATGCTGGCGGGATAGTTTGATGATATCTTCGTGACCGCCGTAATAAAGCGCCGCCCGAATGCCTTTGACTTTATTGGCCACAATGGCCTCGCCCTGGCCGCTCATGCCGATAACTATGCCCATACTGCCGGGATTTTGCGCCACTTTCACGGCGCAGGGATAAATAAAATCCGGATAGTCGTCGTCGGGATCAACTTTAAAAGGCCCGCAGTCCTCAACCTGCTGGTCGGTGTCTTTTAAATGGCTGATGATTTTTTGCTTGAGTTCAAACCCGGCATGATCGGATGCTATATATATCATAATTCTTTTTTCCGGCGTCATCCTGAGCCCTAGCATTACGGGCGAAGGATCTCTTTCAGAGAGATTCTTCGGCCGCTGATTTAATGCCTGTTACGGCCTCAGAATGACGCCAATGAGGTGTTACATGTTAATTATCTGATTAAAATCCTTAGCAATTAAACTCGCCCCTCCCACAAGTAGGCCACCAATATTCTGCTGGTCCAAAAAGCCTTTGGCGTTAGCCGCGTTTACGCTCCCGCCGTATAAAACTTTCGGCACACCGTATTTTGTTTTTATAAAAATCGCAATTTTTTCCGCGTGCTCGGCCGTGGCGTTTTTCCCGGTGCCGATGGCCCAGACCGGTTCGTAAGCCACGATAATTTGCGAAGCGTCAACATCTTTTAAATCAACTTCCAACTGCCCGCGTAAAACATCCACGACTTCCAAATCATCCTGCTCAACCGTAGTGCCAAAACCAACGCATAAAACCGGCGTGATTTTTTGTTCCAGCAAAGCCCTTAATTTAAAATTAATCATATTATCGGTTTCACCCAGCGCGCGTTTCTCGCTGTGCCCAATTATGCAATATTTAATCTTTAAATCCTTCAATTGCAACGGCGAAACCTGCCCGGTAAACGCGCCCTTCTCCTGCCAAAAACAGTCTTGGGCACCGATATTGGGATATTGGATATTAGATAGATATATTGTCGGCGGACAGAGTACAACTTTATTTTTCGCCTTAAGCGATATCGAAACCGCCAACTCCTGCGCGTCTTTGAGGGTGGATGGATTTAATTTCCAGTTAGCGATGATAAGTTTTTTCATTTGATTAAAATAAGCCGTATAGGACGTATAGGTCTAATAAGTCCTATATGTCCTATTCTTCTCCTTTTAAGAATTTTGTACTCACTTCCGGCGAGATCGGGTTGACCGGAATTCCCGTGGCGTATTCAAATCCGGCCCAAATGGTAATGCGCGGAAAAATTGTCAGGTGCCAGTGGAAAGCTTTTTCTTCGTGGGCGGCGTGCTGGTTTTGCTTGGACGGCATATTGTGGATGTAAAAGTTCAGCGGCGGATCGGAAAGTTTGGTGTAAAGCTGGCCGAGCGTAACTTTTAACACAAACGATAAGTGCCTGATTTCCTCTTCAGTCATTTCCTCAAACCGCGCGCCGTGGCGCTTGGGCAAAATCCAGGTTTCAAACGGACTCCGGCTGGCGTAGGCGGAAATCACCACAAAATGTTCGCTTTCGTGCACCACGCGGTCTTTGACCAAAAGCTCTTCCTTAATGATATCACAATAAATGCAGGAATGGTTATTTTGGTAATAATGATAGCACCCTAAAATTTCGTCGTGGATATGCGGCGGCACAATCGGCGTGGCCAATAGCTGGTAATGGGGATGGACAATGCTGGCTCCGGCGTCGCGCCCGTGGTTATGGAAAATTTGCACGTAAGCCAATTCGGGTTTTGCCGATAAAGTTTTGATTCTTTCGATGAAAGTTCTTATTGTGAGCTCTACTATGGCGATAGATTGCAAAGCCACCGGCTCGTTATGTTTGCGCGTGATAATTACCTCGTGGTCGCCGTCGCCGCTGTGCGAAATATAAAATTCCTTGTGGCGATAAACCGCGGTGTTTTGCAGAGCGGAAAACTTGTTCGGAATTATCCTGATTTCCCAATCACCGGCAACACCGCCCCCTCTCCCTCCGGGAGAGGGCCGGGGTGAGGGTATTACGTTTCCATCCGCGCCCACCCTCAATATTTCCGGATTCAGCTTCTCATTCCCAACGCAAAAAACGCATTTCTTATCCACCTCCGGAATGCCCTGCATCACGCTGTAAGTCTTATACTGGTCCGGCCGCTTGCCTCTTGTCGGCGCAATCAGAACCCAGTTTTTTGTTATTGGATTTTGCCGGAATTCCGACATTTAGTTAGTTTTTGTTACTTGATAAAATTTTGATGATCGACAATCCTTATTTAAACCACTAGGTCCGCCGTAGCTTTAGCGAAGGCGGAGCGAAATTCTGACAATTGACAGAATGTTAATTATATTGCTAAAATATTAAGTCCTTTAGGAGGAACCATGGCTAAGTCAAATCCCGTGTTAGCTTTTGCCCTATCTTACGCTGTCATCGCTTTCAACCTGTGCGCAACGGCGGGTATTATATCGTGCCTGCCCATCCCCGCTACCATGTCTGCCAGGATGAAGCAATCCGCTAAGTGGTTGGCTCAAATCACGGCGGTAGCCGTGATAGCGGCCATTGCTGGATGGATGGCCAAATTCATAGGATGAAGCTGTATTTCGGGAACCTACAGCTGATTCGGGCGACCGCTGGTTTGCCCGAATCTTTTTTTTATTTCATTTTCGTTTATCCAAATAATTTTGCAACAAAATTTGTGCCGCCAGACTGTCCAGAACTTTCCTATTTTTGCCGCCAACGATGTTTTGCGCCATCTGCGACGAAAGCCGCTCATCAATTGTCTCAACCGGCAATCCTGTTTCCCTTTCTACTTTTACCTTGAAACTTTCTACTTCCCTTGTCTTTTTTGTTTCCCTCCCGTCCATATTCAGCGGCCAGCCGATGACAATCTTGCTGATTTGCTGGTTACTGATTAGCTGATTCATCTGTCCCCAAAATTCCTTTGGCGACAAAATATCCAGTTCGCGGGCAAAAGTTTCTGTTTCATCGGATATTGCTAATCCGATGCGCTTTTCTCCGTAATCAATTCCAAGAATTTTCATATGCAATAGGTCTTATAGGTCTAATTAGTCTTATATGACCTATTTTGTTTCTCCCAAAGTTAACTTCACATCCTCTTCCTGGCCTTTATGATAAACCCGCAAAGTGACCGTGTCGCCGGGGCTGTAATTGGAAATGAGCGAGGCTAAGGTGTTGTTTTGGTCAACTTTGGTGCCGTTAACTTCCAAAATAATATCATTCTCCATCAGGCCGGCTTTATCCGCCGGACTTCCGGGCAAAACCGCAAAGTCGGTGACATTCTGGCCACGGACGATTAACGCGCCGTAGTTACGGGGCAAATTTTGCTGGGTGGCAATGTCGTCCGTAATAATAATATAGCGAACACCCAAAAACGCGCTGGTAATTTTTCCATTTTTTTGGTAGCTAACCAGCGCCTTGGCAATTTCATTAGCCGGGATGGCAAAACCCACCAGCTGGCCTTGCTGGTCAATGGCTGTATTAATGCCCACAACCTGCCCTTCTATATTTAACAGCGGTCCGCCGCTGTTTCCGGGATTAATAGCCGCGTCGGTCTGAATGACGCCGGATAAATCTTCACTTGAGCCGGTATCACTCCCCGCGGTTATGCTCCGGCCGATGCCGGAAATTATGCCGCTGGTTACGGTATTCTGATATTGCCCCAAAGAATTGCCGATAGCTATTACGTGCTGGCCGACCTGCAACTGCGATGAATCGGCGAGTTTCAAATACGGAGCATTTTGAATATTAATTTTTACCAGCGCGAGATCGTTGGTAGGATCCTGCGCTAAAACTTTGGCGTCATATTTTTTGCCATCCGATGTTATGACGGTATAACTGGCCGAGGTGTCGGAGACCACGTGTTTGTTAGTTAAAATTAATCCATCAGCTGAAACAAAAAATCCGCTGCCGGCCCCGACTTCCTGAAGGCCGCCTGACGAAGAATTGCCCGATGAATTGTCTCCCGATGAGTTGCCATTATCCTGCGGCATCTGGCCATTATTAAAGAAAAAATTAAAAAACGGATCCTGGCTGTCGGGGTTTAACCCATAGCCCGGAACCTGGCTTAAATCTTGCGAAATAATTATGGAAACCACGGCCGGCCCGGCTTGTTTTACCACATTGACCGTGGACGAATCTTCGTTATAAACAACATTTTGACTAAGCCCGGGCACAGACATAGCGCCAAGCAACTTTTTTCCGGACGATGAACGCAAAAGGTAAACAGTTCCCAATGCCCCGCCAATACTTCCAAAAACTAAGCTTAAAATAACGGCCAAAATTAACATTTTAACCGTTTTACTGACAGGTTTTTTTTGATTGACCGGATTTTGGTCCAAAACCGGTTGAGTTAGTACTTGATTTTCCATAATGCTAAACTTAATTAGAGCCGCCGCTAAAAGGACTGCTTTTATTGCCTGTATTATAACACAAAAACCGGTTTTCCAAAAACCGGCTATTTTTTGCTTTTTATTACTTTATTTACACTTACGCTCGGCCGAGCGTAAGTGTAAATAATCGGGTTTCTCGATAAAAATCGCGCCCATAGTTAATCTATCAATTCCCCGCCAAAAACCTGGAGAGCCTGGGTCAGGGCGCCGGACGGATCGGATTGCAGTGTTTCTGATTTTACTACCTGCGCGGAGACGCTCATTTTTTTCCCGGCCACCTCTTCGAAGACTGAACAAACCAAGCTAAAATTTTTGGGGTGCTCCAAATTTTGCTTGTTAAATAAAAATTTAACTTTTAAAATAATTTTGCTTCCTAAGACATCGGTAATTTCGCCGTTTCTTAAAAGACTGGCTAAGGGGCTGTTAATTTCCCTGACCTTTTCTATGACTTTCGGCCAGACAACCCGCACTTCCGGGAGAGTCATAACCTCGCCGGCTTCTTCAATGATTACTGATTCCTGAATTTGGGGCGTGGATTTAAGAACATCTAATCTTTGAGAAATTAAGGGATCCCTCCGCTCCTCCTCGGATGCACTCGTCGCCGGTCGGGATGGCACAGACGAAACAACTGATGACGCGGAAGACTTTTTTAACCCCGCTTCAAGCGCGGCCAAGAGCATGGGAATTTCCGGAGCGGGAGAACCGGATAAGTCTTTATAGGATTTTAAAAACAAACGAACTGTAAAAATAATCTCATTTAGCGAAAACTTTCCCGCCAGCTCCTTGATTTTTCCCGAATGCTCATCGGATAAATTAAAATTTTGATTGCCGGCGGTAACTTTAAAAACCAAAATTTTACGCAAGTATTCCAAAAAGTCACGGTTTAAAATAGCATAATCCGCGCCTTTTTCGGCAAGGCCGGAAAAAAATTCTGGCAGTTTATTGGCCTTTCCCAAAACAATCAGTTCCAACAAATTTTCGCATACCGCTATATCCGTAATGCCCAAAAGCTGCTGGGAGTCTTCCACGCTCGGGCTTTCGCCCAGCGTCATCAGCTTATCCAGCAATGACAAAGCGTCGCGCGCGCTGCCGTCGGCATTTTGGGCAACCAATTCCAAAACCTCTTTGCTGATTTTAAAATTTTCTTCCGCGCAAATTTTTTCCAAATGAGGCAATAAATCGGCCGCACTTAAAGCTTTAAAATCAAATCTCTGCGTTCGGGAAATAATGGTTGCCGGCACCTTGTTGATTTCCGTGGTGGCTAAAACAAAAATCGCGTGCTTGGGAGGTTCTTCCAAAGTTTTGAGCAAAGCGTTAAAAGCACCTTTGCTTAACATATGCACTTCATCAATAATAAAGACTTTATATTTACCAGAAGTCGGGCTGAATTTTACGTGTTCAATTAAATCGCGAATATTATCCACGCCGGTATTGGAAGCCGCGTCTATTTCTATCAAATCCAAAAAACTATTTTGAGCGATAGCTGTGCAATTATCACAAATTCCGCAGGCGTCCCCTTTGTCGCGCCCTCCGACTTCCGACTTCCGACTCTCCGATATGCAGTTGACCGCTTTTGCCAAAATCCGCGCGACCGATGTCTTGCCGATTCCGCGGCTGCCCGTAAACAAATAAGCATGCGAAATTCCCCCGCTTTTAACCTGATTTTTAAGCGTCCGGATAATGGATTTTTGGTTTAAAACGTCGGCAAAAGTCTGCGGACGATATTTGCGATAAAGTACTGCCATAGATTTAGTGCATAGCGAATAGTGCTTAGAGATAAGTGCCTATCCTATTCTCTATTCTCTATTCTCTTATCTCTTTTCACTTTCCCATCTATTATATCACTACCAACCAAAAATAAAAACAGCCCCCGCCGGCTGTTTTTCAGCGTCCGATCAGCGTACTTATCAGCGACAAATCAGCGGTGCTATTTCTTAAACACAAAAATCTTATATCCGACAAAATTCCAAAACAGAGAAACGCCGGTGGCCAAAGCCACCGCCAAATTTTTATCCAAATCGGAATGGGTAATATGCAAATGGACGGAAATTACCGAACTTAAAGAAGAATTAATGCCCAAACCGATAAGCGTGACAATAAAAAATATCAAAAAAGAATGGCCCTCGTGGTCCCAATTTGACATATGAAAGCCAAAATGGCGCCACAGCACGGATTCAAAAATTAAATAAACCACCAGGACAAGGGCGTAAAAATAGGCCGGAGCCGAAAGCTTCGCCGCGATAAAAACTAAAACCAGTGATAACGATCCCAAAAGACCTACCTTAATTAACCTGACTATATTCGCCCACAAAGAAACGCCTTGCTCGTTGCCAAATGTCCAGGTGCGGTTCCAGGGGTAGCTTTGAATAACGGCGCAGACAAAACCTGCGGCGGTAACCGCCCCCAAAGGCCATCCCTGCGAGATTCCGAGAGCTTTGGAAATTAGGTTAACAACCAAAAAATTCAAACCGGTATTTAAAAACCCGATGCACACAAACCGAAAAAATTGGTAAATTACGGCATGGGTTTCCAAAAACCGGGTAATTTTTTGGCTTAAATTTTGCTGACCGATTGTTTGGCTGTTTTCCATTTGTTCATTAAAAATTACCACTCCACAGATCACAGATACTCACAGATTCACAGATTGGCTAACTAAACTATAAAACTCGTACAATTAATCTGTGTATCTGTGTTAATCAGTGGTCTGTGGATTATAACTCCTCATCTTCATCCAAAATAACCTTGGCTCCGGAAGGAGACTCGCCCATTTCCACGTCGGTGTGGCTCACGCCCGCGCCTTTTTTGATGACATTCTCCACAGCGGCCCAATCGGTTTCCTGACTTTGGGGAACGACAATAGTAACCTCGTCCCCGGCTTCGGCTTTAAAATAAGTTAAGCTGGCCAGCAAAACTTTGTACGGTTTGCCTTCGGCCAAAACTTTAAAGTCGCCTTTTTCGTCCACCAGCAAAACACCCAGCATTTTCTTTCTTTCAATGGGGCCGATTTGTTTATAAATAAACGAGCCGTCATCCGAGATGGTGAGTTTAAGCACGTCGCCCTCCACCAGTTTGGATTTGGAAGCGTAATTGGCCGGCACCGGATATTGTTTTTTGTCCGGGCCTATCATATTTTGGCCGTCGAACACGCCTTCAATAACTTTGCCGCCCTCGGACACGGTAAAAGTCTGCGCTTTTTCGGAAAGCGCCGCGAGGTTGGCCTTGGTGGCCGGACCGCCCATCATTTCCTTGAGCATCTGCTTGGCGGCCTGGATATTTTTTTCGGCCGCGTCTATCATTTGCGCGACCATAGCTAAATTGGAAATCTTGTCCATAAAATTTTTTTATTTTTGTTAAATCAAATTTAAAACGCCACAAAAGGCTTAACTACGGCTACTTTGTATTTTTGTTTCTCAACGCCTTTATGTAAAGATATTATATCAATAAATTAAAAAACAGGCAACCCGCCCCTGTGGGCATAAAGTGGATATATTTTGACGTAAATCGGCAATTTGGCAAATAAGCCCTTTTCAAGCAAAACTGATAAATCTCAACCTACAACCCTCTCTCCACATCCGGCAAGGCCTCGGACATATTTTCCGCGACTTGGCCCGCTTCCAAAATTTCCTCTTCCACTTCGGCCCTGGCTCGGCCGTATTTGAGGCGCGACAATTGGCGAATGGCCTTGGCTTGTTCTTCGTTGCCGTTTCTTAAAAGCGGATAGGTTGCCATATTAAACGGCTTGCTCGCCGTTCCATTTATCATCAGTTTCAAATAAGCATTATAGCGGTCAACATTCACCAAATCAAACTCGTTAAATGTGGGCTTGAATTCTTTGGCCATAACTTCGCTGTCTTCGGCGCCGATTCTAAAACAAACCATTGTGCCGGCATTGCCGAATACGGCGTCGCGCAAATCCTTGCTGGCCGCGCCCTGGGCGCCGGCCTGCTGTTCCAGCTGACCCAAATATTGATGGGCGACAATTAAGCTTAAGCGGTATTTTCTGGCCTCAGATAAAATAGAAGAAAAAGCGTCGGTGACAAAATTTTGGAATTCGTCCACGTACAAATAAAAATCCGGCCGGTCGTCTTCTTTTACGTCAGCCCGCGAGAGTGCCGCCATTTGCAGTTTGCTGACGATTATCAAACCCAAAAGTTTGGCGTTAATTTCGCCGACCTTGCCTTTGGCCAAATTGATGAGCAAGATTTTGCGTTCATCCATAACTTTGCGGAAATTGAACGATGATTTTGATTGCCCCACAATGTTGCGCATCATGGCGTTTTCCACAAACCGTCCGACTTTGGAAATTAAATAGCCAAGCATTTCGCTTTTGTGGAAGTCCGATGTTTTGGCCATTTCTTTTTCCCAGAACAAACGCACTACGGGATCTTTTAACTTAGCGACTTTGTATTTTTGGAACTCCGTGTCCGTAAAAATCCGCGGGATGTCGGTAATCGTTCCGGGATGTTCTTCGTCCGCCATTAGCGTGAGCATGGCGTTACGCATATTGTGCTCAAACATCGGACCCAGCATGGTCGGGTCGGTAACCAGTTTGTAAAAAATCTGGATCATTTCCTGGACCGCGAAATCTTTTTGCTCCTCGCCGTCAACTTCCAGCATATTGAGCCCCATCGGCCTGTCCATATCAAACGGCTCAAATAAAATTACGTCCTCGGCCCGCTCTTTGGGAATGTGCGGCAGAATATCTTCTATAAAATCGCCGTGCGGGTCTATCACGCACAAGCCTTCCCCGTTTTTAATGTCCTGCACGGACATATACTTCATAATTTCGGTTTTGCCCGAGCCGGTACGGCCGATAATATACATATGCCGGCGGCGATCGTCGCGCTCTATATAAACTTTGGTGTCCAGGCCGCGGTAAATATTGCGGCCGAGCAATAACCCGTCTTTGGGTAGATTCACCGGCGGCGGCGCTTTTTTGCTGATAAGCCATTTGATATTCGGCGTTTCAATATAGGGAGTTGGCAAATGCCACAGCGAAGCCAGCTCTTCGGTGTTTAAAATACTTTTTAAACCATTATCGCGGAAAACCCGAAAAATATAATCTTTTAAAATGTCATTTTTGTCCCGTTTGGTCGCGTGCAGGCCGTTAAACGGCGGCATATTGTATTGTAAGAAAGATGATAACAGGTTGCGCATATGCGAGCTCGCGTTTCCGGGAATTGCCGATGATGTTACCAGGCGAATGTTGACTTTGTAGCCCGGCCGGCTGGCTTTTTCTTCCAGTTTTTTGACGATTTCATTCTGCATCGGCGTAAGCTGAATGGGCGAGCCGTAGCCGGATAAATCTTTGTGCGCGTGAGAAGGCTGTTGCTGATTTCCACTGCCGCTGCCGATGCCGGCCAAACCTCTGCCGACGCCGCGCGCGAAACCGACGAGCAGGCGATAAACCTGGCCTCTTTCTATGAGTTCGGGATTTTTCCCCTGCTGAATTTCCAAAGCCATATGCCTGGGGCGCCCCTGCCACTGCGTGCCGGCCGGGCTGATAATATATTGGATAACCGCGCCCTCATTTTCCTGAAGCTTGCTCATGGCGTTAGTCAACGCGTTAAGAGGATCGGTCTCCGTGGTTTTGTAAGTCCGAAAAGGATAAACGTACTGCTTGTTTAAAGCCAGCTCCTCCACCTCCACTTTGCCGTCTTTTTGGAACGGATTGTAGCCGGGAACCTGCTCAATAAAAGCGTGCGGGTATTGCGCCTGGATTTGCTTTTCCACCAACTGTTGTAAATTTTTAGGGCAATTGACGTAAAAAGATATTTTTTTGTCCGTGCAGGCAATTTCAAAACTGTAATATTCCTTGCCCTGTAGCCAGCCCTTTTCTTTGGTGCTCTCCGACAAAGTCGTAAATAATTGTTCGGCGATGCCGATTAACAACTTTTTTTCTTCCTCGGTTTTCGGCCTCTGCTCGTCTTTGTCCGGCGAGCCCTCTTTGGGCATTAAAATTTCCAAAAATACCCAATCCTGAATTCTGGGCACAATATGTTTAGTATGGTAAATATGCCTTTTATAATAATAAAAAAAGACAGCCACAAAAATGACTATCAATCCAATCAAAACCAGCACCGTAATATCAATTGTGCTTAAAACCAGGGGCATTTATTTTTATTTTGGAATTTAGTAAACTACTAAGCTTTATAGGCTGTGTCTTCTTGTTGCTCTTTACCTTTATTTTGCTGGGCTAAATTTAAAACATTAGCTAATAGTTCTTGCGGGTTATTAACTTTTCCATTGGCCAAGAAATCGGCTATATCAAAATCGCCTATTTGTTGAAGATTCGCCCCTTTATTTTCCGTTTCACTGACAGCCGAAGGCCGTTGAGTGGGTTCCGATTCTATCTTGTGATTTTTTCTGTCGTCAAATTTAATCGGTGAGTTTTGCGCAATCGGGCCGGACTCCAACGATTCTTTGGGTACTAGTGATTCTTTTTCGACATTTTTGCGAATAAAATCAGCCGCAGCTGTTAGTTGCTCCGGACTCAAACCACTTAATTCTGGGGGTAATTTTTGTGTATCCATAATATAATTATACCACATTTAACCTAATACTATATGCCTTTTCAACAGTTTTGTCAAAGCCTGTTTTGTCAAAGCCCGTTAGACAATTCCGCTTCTGGAAGATGTGTCCCATCTTCCAATTTTATTTTATGGTATAATAAATATTCAAACCTTGTTTTCTTTTGACCATTTCTCTTCCAAACGCCTAATTCCGGCTTCATCAAAGCCAAAATGGTGGCCGATTTCGTGCCAGACCACGCGGCGGACAAGCGCCGGGATTTTATCGGGGGATCCGGCAAAACGCTCTATTGTGCCTTTCCAAATCGTAATTTTATCCGGCAAAACCATCCCCATGCCATACGATGAACCGCGATTTAATTGCGACACGCCATGGTAAAGACCGAACAAAGAATTATTCGGACTATCCCCTTCTTCCATGGTAATTTCCACATTGTCCAGTTTCGCCCGAATATTCTCCGGCAAAGCCTCCACCGCGGCATTGATTAAATTTTCAAATTCTTCTTTTTGCATCTTGAGCTTTAAAACCAAATCACATTATATCACGGCCGTGATATAATGTGATTTAAATTGTTACTTGATATTTTACTTCCATTGTCTTTTTAAAACTTTCAAAATTTTCATAACGTTCCGCGTTAAAACCAAATTCGCGAGCTGATTTTATAGCCGGCTCAAGGTTGTCTATCATAAGAACTTCATTCTTATTAACATCGGATATACTTTTATAAACCTCCTGCCAATACTCAATTTGCGGCTTCATATAACCCAAATAGCAGGAAGAAAAAATCCCGTCAAGAAAGTTTTTTAAGCCCACAACATTAGCCAAATATTCCGTGCGATATTTTTCGTTATTGGTTGCCAAATAACACTTAATCCCCTTTTGCCTTAAGTTCTCAATGTACTTTTTCATCATCTGGTCAATTTCCGCTTCACCTTTAAACCAATATTCAAGTAGGTCGTTAACACTTCCTTTCCATTGCCACGTCGGAAGCCATTGTGGAAGAACCTGTTTTAAATCCGCCTTACCGGTTTCGCAATCCAAAAAAATACCTTTGAAAAAGGATTTTTCGTTTTGGGAATCTATAACAACCCCAGTTTCTTCCCGCAACCGCTGGCTAAAATATTTCTCCCGCTTAATAATCGGCCCGTCGCAGTCAAATAAAATAACTTTGATCATAATTGAATAGCCTATCTACCTTACTTGTCTGCTATGCCAATGAGCCACAATCGCTGGGCCGCCAAATAACACTTCACCCTGTTTCTTTTTTGCCTGTTGCCTCTGTTCCACGATAAGTGAAGTATATGCTCTAAATTTTAACGCCTCCGGGGAACTACCTAAACGCGTCCTTGTCCTTTCTGCCGTGTCAATGGGATTATCTTGCAGATCTTTGTGGCCTTCGGCCAAAACAAAAGTTACAGCCTGCATTTCCTCTGAAGGGTCGCGTGGGTCATCAAGCCAAACAACTGCTCGACGATACCTTCCTTTGCCCTTTTCCCGTCCCAAAGTTGGACCGCATTCTCTGTATGCTACAGCCTGAAATTGCTTTTTATCAACCAGAATAATATGCCCGGGCATACTACTTGTTTCCACTGATGATTGAATCGTGGCAACCGGACAGCCCCTGTTTATACTTTTTGATCCAAAAGCTAAGGCTCCTCCCTTCAATTCAACTTCTCCCGCAAAAGGGAAATCCGGCTTTGCGCGTTTTTCCTCAAATAATTCTGCCATTTCCTTTTCGCTATTACTACCATAACTAAACAATGCCACCGTTTCTCCCTGTTGCATACGATCTTCAAATGTTCTTAGTTGATCACCAAAACTTGTGCCTCTTTCGGCAATCATCTGCTTAACACGATTTCTACTAAATATTTCCCTTAATCTAGCTTGATATTCGCCGCTAGAGTAATCTCTCCTTGTTGTATCTCCTGGCATAATTTTAGTAATTAATTTTAAAACCTGCCAATATTATGGCAGGTTTTTGGGAAAATGGGAATTGTAAATTAACCTCTCTGTCTCGGCTGCACTCGACATCTCTCCATGAATTGGAGAGAAAAATATCATGCTCGCTGCGCTCGCGCTAGAATCCTTCATAGTCATGCATCGTCAGCTGGGCTTCAACTTTCTTTATTACCTCAATGACTACGGAGACCACAATCAGCAAAGATGTGCCGCCGAAGGTTAGGGAGGTTGTGCCGGTGAAGTTTTGCAGGAGCAAAGGCAAAATGGCAATGACGGCTAAAAAGAACGCGCCGGCTAAGGTAATTCGATTCAATACCATACTAAGGAAATCCGCAGTCTGCGCGCCCGGGCGAAGGCCCGGAACAAAGCCGCCGTTTTTTTGGACGTTTTCCGCGATTTCTTCGGGGTTAAACACTACTGCCGTGTAAAAATAAGTAAACGCCATAACCAGCAGGAAATAGGTTACGCCGTAAAACCATCCCTGGGAATTAAATAACGCGATTGTATGCGTAGCCAAGTTCGCCAGCACGGCGGATTTCGCGTTTATAAAAAACTGCGATATCATTGCCGGAAACAGCATCACGGAAATGGCAAAAATAATCGGAATGACGCCGGCCTGGTTAAGCCGCAAGGGCAAATGAGTATTGACTCCGCCAAAAAGTTTATTCCCGCGCACGCGCTTGGCATAAGCAATGGGAATATTTCTTTGCGCCTCGGTTACCAAAACCACGCCCGCGATGACTATTAAAATCATGGCAGCAAAAGCCAAAACTATGGGCAGTTTACTGGAATCGTACCAGCTGGTAATAAAACTAAAGTTGGAAGGAATCCTTGCCACAATGCCGGCAAAAATTATGAGTGATACACCATTGCCCACGTCAAATTCGGAAATAATTTCGCCAATCCACATCATTAACATTGTGCCGGTGGTAATGGACATTAAAGTTAAAAACCATTGGAACGGGCTAAACGTCCCCAAAACGCTGGCGCCGCCCTGACTAAGCAGTAAGCGAATAGTGCCAAAACCCTGCAGAGGAGCCAAGACAATGGTCATGTAACGGGTATACTGGTTGATTTGCGCGCGTCCCGCCTCGCCGCCCTCTTTGGACATTTCGGCCAATGACGGAATTACGATGGTGAGCAATTGCATTATAATCGTAGCGGTAATATACGGGCCCACGCCAAGCATAGCGATGGAAAAATTGGTCAGGCCGCCGCCGGAAAAGATATCAAGTAAATTTAAAAACTGGCTCTGCTGGAAAAAGCTCTTGAGCCCCGAGGCATCAATGCCGGCAATCGGAATATGCGCCAAAACACGGGTCAATAATAAAAGAGCCAGCACAATTAGGATTTTATTGCGCAGGTCCTTGGTTTTCCAGATTAGGGACAGTTTATTCATTTAAGGATATTGGGATATTTATTGATTTTGGTTGATATTAAACAGACAAGAACTTTTCCAATATCTACCAATATCTAATATCTATTAATATCTTACAAAACTTTACCGCCGGCTTTCTCCACAGCTTCGCGTGCTGATTTTGAGATGGACAATTTTACCGTGAGTTTCTTTTTGATTTCTCCGCCCAAAATTTTGACTCTCTTGGTCATAATATCAACAATCTTTTTATCCTTCAAGGCTTTTAAATCCACCGATGCACCGTCGTCAAAAACGCTTAGCTTGGTTAACGAAACTACCGCCGGTTTATCGCTTAACGATGTAAAGCCTCGGCTTTTTGGTAACTGTCTGACTAACGGTTGGCGGCCGCCTTCAAAATTCGCGGGCATTTTGCTGTGTCCGGTGCGCTTGGTCTGGCCTTTGTTGCCGCGCGTGGAATAAGTTCCCTTGCCGCTTCCAAGACCGCGCCCCACTACTTTTCTACGGTGAGTGGATTTTGGATTTTTGTGGAGTTGATGTAATTTCAACATAAATTTCTAATTATTCTAATTGACCTAATTATTCTAAATAATATCTAATACCCAATTTCTAATTTCTAAAGCGCTCATAACCATTGGGTATTTATCATTGGACATTATTTAGAGCTTAGAATAATTAGTATAATTAGGTTAATTTACTTCCGCATTTGCCAAAGCGTTTCCTTACTCTTCATTTTGGAAAACGCGGAAAAAACTGCTTTGACGTTATTAACTTTGTTATTAGAGCCAAGCATCTTACACACAACATTCTTGACGCCTGACAAATCCATTACCGAACGGACCGCGCCGCCGGCAATAACGCCGGTGCCGGGTTTGGCGGGCTTTAACATCAGACTGCTGGATTTGTATTTAACATTCAAAGCGTGCGGAATAGTTTCATTTACCAAAGGCAGTGTGATCAAATTCTTTTTAGCCGCGTTTACCGCCTTGTTCACGCTCTCGGCAACGTCCGCACCTTTTTTTAGGCCCATGCCGACTTTGCCTTTGTGGTTTCCGATCACGACTAAAGCGCGAAAACGCATTCTTTTTCCGCCGGCAACCACGCGGGTGACCCTTTTTACTTCCACGACTTTTTGGTCAAACTCGCTGCGTTCCCGTTCGCCGTCCCTATTTGATTGTCTTCGTCTTTTTTCCATAAATGAATGTATCGAATCTACGAATTAGACGAATCTGCGAATCCCTACGAACAACGAATTCGTACTTCGTAGTGATTCGTTGATTCGTTCCATTCGTAGATTCGATTGATTAAAATTCTAAGCCCCCTTCTCTGGCGCCCTCGGCCAAAGCTTTTATCCTGCCGTGATAGGCAAATCCGCCGCGGTCAAATTTTACCGCTTTGATATTTCTGGCCATCGCTTTGGTCGCCACCAGCTTGCCGACCTCTTTAGCAATGTCGGTTTTCTTGGCTTTAGACTTTATTTCCAAACTGGAAGCGGCGGCCAATGTTTTACCGGCGTTGTCGTCTATCAATTGGGCGTAAATATGGCGGTTGGCCTTAAAAACCGAAAGTCTCGGGCGCTCCAAGTCTCCCGTTACTCTGCTCCTAACGCGCCTGTGGCGGATTGCCCGCTTTATTCGTTTTTGTGCGTTGCTGTTCATAAAATAAGTTTATAAAGTTATAAAGTTCTTAATGTTTATAAAGTTATTGCAGTCCACTTTATGAACTTTATAACTTTACGAACTTGGAACTATTTACCGCCCCCTACTACCTTCACGACTTTACCCGCTTTTCTCAATACCACTTCATCTGAATATTTAATCCCTTTACCCTTGTACGGCTCGGGCTTTTTTAACTCGCGGACTTCGGCGGCAAACTGGCCGACCTTCTGTTTGTCCGCGCCAAAAATGCTGATGGTATTTTTATCAACCGCTACGGTTAACTCTTTGGGCACATCTACAACAATCGGATGCGAAAATCCCAAATTCAAAGTCAGCTTGCCGGGAGTCGCCGCGACTTTAAAACCCACGCCGACAACCTCCAGTTTTTTTTCAAAACCTTTGGTCACGCCTTCCACCAAATTCTGGATTAAGGCGCGGAACAACCCCCACAGCGCTTTCTCGCGCTTGTTGTCTTTGGCTTTAACATCAACCAAAATTTCTTTTTCATTTACCGTGACTAAAACTTTGGGATGAAGCGGCAAAACCAAAATCCCCTTAGGGCCGGTGACGGTCAAAGTTAAATCCTTGAGTTCTGCTTTTACTCCCGAAGGAATGATTACTGGTTTTTTTCCGATACGACTCATATATTATTAAAGTCTTTCTTTATTTTCTACTAAATACTAAAGGGTACTAAATGTACGAAATACGAAACGGGATATAGGTTTAGTATTTAGTACCTTTCGTATCTTTTAGTATTTAGTAGAGGTTACCAAACCTGACAAACCACTTCTCCCCCAACCTTCTGCTTGCGGGCTTCTTTGTCCGTCATCAGGCCTTTTGATGTGGAAACGACCGTAATTCCGTAGCCGCTGTTGGTCCTGGGCAGTTTGTCGGCCGGCAGATAAATTCTCTGCCCCGGCTTGCTGACCCTTTTGATTCCGGCTATAACCGCTTCGCCCGCGCCCGAATATTTTAAATTAATCTGCAGCATCTTGTGCGTGTCGCCCGCTATTAATTCCTGGCTACCCGAAATAAATCCGGCCTTGACTAAAAGTTCGGCCAGGTTAGCCTTAAATTTGGAGTAAGGCAAAACCAGCTCGCTTTTTTTAGCGGCGGACGCGTTGCGGATTCTGGTTAACATGTCGGCGATGGGGTCGGTGTACATAAGATAATTTCAGATTTAAGATTTATGATTTTAGATTTGACTGTAATAATTCTACAATCTACAATCTAAAATCTTCAATTATTTTACCAACTAGCTTTTACTATTCCCGGAATTTCCCCTTTACTTGCTAATTCTCTAAAACAGATTCTGCACATATCAAAGTCCCTCATATAGGCGGCTTTGCGGCCGCATTTCCAACAGCGCCGGGTAAGTCTGGAAGAAAACTTCGGGTTAACCCTGCTGCGTTTTGCTTTTGCGATTTGTGCTTGTGTGGCCATAAATGGTATTGAACAAAATTAAATAAAATTTAAATAATTGAACAAAATTTACTGCAGTTTATTTTTGTCATTTTTGTCAATTATGTTCAATTTTGTCATTTCTTGAATGGAAATCCCATTTGCGTTAATAATTCTCTTGCCGGAGCGTCCTTTTTTGCGTTGGTGACTACCGAGACTTCCAGCCCAAATACATTTTCCAAACTTTCCGAGGATATTTCCGGAAAAACCAGCTGTTCTTTGAGCCCCAAATGATAATTTCCCCTGCCGTCAAACGCATCCGGTGAAATGCCCTGAAAATCGCGGACTCTGGGCAGGGCGACGTTTACCAGTTTGTCCAAAAAGCTGTACATCCTAAAACCTCTTAACGTGCAATTCACGCCCACCACCTGATTTTCCCTGACTTTAAAACCGGCGATGGATTTGCGGGCTTTGGCCTTAACGGGCGCCTGGCCGGTAATTTTTTTGACGTCTTCCACAATCTGGTCAATCTTTTTTTTATCTTCCTTAAATTTGCCCACGCCGACGTTAACGATAACTTTTAAAACCTTCGGCACCTGCATAACATTCTTAAAAGCGAACTTCTCTTTTAAAGCCGGGGCGATTTTCTTGTTGTATTGTTCCTGGAGTCTTTCCATAAATTTACCAATAAATTTTTCTACTAAATACTAAAGGGTACTAAATATACGAAATACGAAACGGGATATAAGTTTAGTATTTAGTAGAGAAGGCTATATAGCCTTGCCGCTGTCCTTCCCTATTCTCTGCTTGTTACCGTTTTCTAAAAAGGTAAACGAAATTCTTGTGGGGTTTCCGGAATTCGGGTCCACCAGCATAACCTTGGAAGCAAACAGCGAGGCAAAGAAAGTAACTTTCTTTCCCGAGTTTCCGGCTTGCTTGGAACGTTCAAACCTGGTATGCGTGTTGACGCCTTCAACCACGAGCTTGCCCGTTTTGGGGAAAACCTTTATTACCTTGCCGGTCTTGCCCTTGTCCTTGCCGGACAGGAGCTTGACGGTATCACCGGTTTTTATTCTGAGTTTATTCATATATACATTAATCGAATTTACGAATCCGGACGAATTTGCGAATCTCTACGAATTACGAATTCGTTGCTTCGTAGGGATTCGTTGATTCGTTCCATTCGTAGATTCGATTCATTTAAATTACTTCCGGAGCGAGCGATACTATCTTCTTAAACCCGTCTTCCCAATTGCCCTTGGCTTTTTCCCGGATTTCTCTGGGGATGGGGCCGAAAATGCGGGTGCCTTTTGGCTCGCCCGATTCTTTGTCCACCAATACGCCGGCGTTTTCGTCAAAGCGGATGTAGCTGCCGTCCTTGCGGCGAATTTCCTTGCGAAGCCGCACAATTACCGCGTAAACTTTGTCGCCTTTTTTAATGTTGGCGTTCGGTGAAACCTGCCTTACGGAACCTGCCACAATATCGCCGATGCGCGCGAACCGATTGCTGTTTTTTCCGTTGACGCTGAAAACATTCACGACTTTCGCGCCGGTATTGTCCGCTATTTTAATATATGATCGCACTTGGAGCATGGGTGTTTATCAGCTAATCAGCTCGCCAGTTGATCAGCGACTGATTCGCTGATAAACTGATTAGCCGATCTGCTTATTACGCTTTACTAATAACCTTGAACTTCTTCTCCTTACTCATCGGCCGGATGGATTCTATAACCACGCGGTCCCCGATTTTGTACTCTTCCTGTTCGTCGTGCGCTTTGAATTTTTTGGAAATGGTATAAGCTTTCTTGTATTTGGGATGGCGTTTCCTCATGTCAACCTTAACCACGACGGTCTTGTCCATCTTGTCGGAAACTACTATGCCTATTAATTGCTGTTTTTTTGATGTAGATTCCATAAATTAGTTTTCCTCTCGGCGTCATTCCGAGCGGAGCGAGGAATCTCTTTTCTACTTGTTTGAGATCCTTCACTGCGTTCAGGATGACGCCAAAATTGGATTGCTATTGTTTGCCCTTTTGTGAATGTAAATAAAACATTATCTTGGCAATATCTTTCTTAACCGCGCCAAGTTCTTTGGTGTTTTTCAGCTGATTCAACCTAAGCTTAACCGACAAGTCGTGGCTCTTTAAACGAAGTTCGATTAAAAGCTGTCTGACTTCCGCTTCGGTTTTAGTTGTTAACTCTTTGTACTTCATAAAAAGCTTCTTAGCTTGTAGGTTGTAGCTTTTTAGGTGTTTGGCCTAATAAGCTAATCAGCTACCAGCTACTTCCTTATCCCTGGTGTTCCTTGGTTAAAAATCTTGACTTCACCGGTAACTTGTAGCTGGCCAGCCTCATGGCTTCCTGCGCCTGCTCTTTGGTTACGCCGTCCATTTCAAATAAAATCTTGCCCTTTTTTACAACACTGACAAAGTGGTCCACCGCGCCTTTTCCGCCGCCCATCGGGCTTTCGTTTCCGTGCAGGGTTACCGGCTTGTCGGCAAACACGCGAATCCAAATTTTTCCGCCGCGCTGGACGTATCTGGTCATAGCGCGCCTGGCGGCTTCAATTTGCCGGGCCGTCACCCAGGAACTTTCCATAGCCTTTAGGGCAAACTGCCCAAACGCAATTTCGGCTCCGGCCGTGGCCTGCCCTTTGGTAGTCCCGCGGTGATGCTTGCGGTGTTTAAGTTTTTTTGGGATAAACATAGTTATTGTCCACAGATTCACCGATTCCACAGATACACAGTTTGTCTTGCTGTAAATTTTGGCAAAACCTACTGTGTATCTGTGTTATCTGTGCATCAGTGGATAAAAAAATTAATTAAACTTTCTCCTGTTCTATAACTTTTACTTTCCCACCGGACTTTTTATCCTCAAACACATCTCCCTTGTATATCCAAACTTTTATTCCAACCGTGCCGTAAGTGGTAAATGCCGTTGAGCGGGCAAAGTCAATGTCAGCGCGCAAGGTATGTAAAGGGATTTTTCCGTTGGACAAATGTTCGGTGCGCGCGATATCAGCACCATTCAATCGTCCGCCGATGGCGACTTTCGCTCCTTTGGCTCCGGCGTTCATAATCTGTTCCAGGCTCTGCTTCATCAGCCTGCGGAAGGCCACGCGCTTTTCCAGCTGTTCCGCAATGCCGTTGGCAATTACCTGGGCCTGCAAATTTATGTCGCGGACTTCCTCTATATTAATCTTCAGCTCCTGCTTAATGCCCAATTTGGCTTTAACTTTCTTTTTCAGTTCCTCTATCCCCGCGCCGCCTTTGCCGATAATCAATCCGGGTTTGGTGGTTTTTATAATTACAGTGATGGTTCCGTCGTTTAATCTTTCAATGTCAATTCTAACCAATCCCGCTTTCTTTAAATGCAGTTCCAGATATTCGCGGATTTTTACGTCTTCCATCAACTGTTTGGAAAAATGCCCCTTGGAAAACCACCTGGATTTCCAGCCTTCGGTAATATTCATTCGGAATGATGTAGGGTTAATCTTGTGTCCCATAATCGTTTAAATCTCAAATAAATTTCTAATTTCTAAACTTTACCTTCTTTAATAACACTTTCTACCTCATCAATTAGCTTATCTATAGTCTGCTGGTCTGCTTCTGTTAAAGTTTCGGGCTGTCGATTGCCAAACTCTCTAATCTTGTCAATTCGCTGATCTATTGCGTCAACCAAAGGCCTATTCTCTACAGTTATGCTATCTAGCATTGATGAACCGGCATATCTTTCTTCATATTTCTTAACTTTCTTACATAATTCAACAATTTTGGACTTTATATCTGCTTCGGTATAGCCAAGCTTTCCAAATTGTTTCAACCTCCACGTAGTTAAGTTTATTGCCAACCCACCTAAACCATTTAGATAATCAACCGTCAAACCGGTTTTTCTAATTCTTTGAGAGTAGTCTTCTCTATATGGACTTGGGTCTCGATCAGACATTTTTTTATTCTCCTGTTTTCCTATTAAACAGCCTTCGCTTATTAGCGGCTTTGTTCATCTTAATCTGCTCGTCTGTCCTGAACACTTGGCTCTTTTTGACTTCTTCCTTAACCGGCTTTTCGTGAACGGCCTTTTGCTGATCAACGTTCTCCGATTTTACTTCTTCCGCTTTCGGTTTGTTCAGGAATCCTGCCTTGACCTTGCTTGCTTTGCCTTTCTTTCTTTCTTCCAGCACGATATTTACGTGGCTCATTTTGCGCTTGATTTCAAAAGCACTTCCGCGGGCGCGGGGAAAGTAACGCTTCATCACTTTGCCCATATCCGCGGTAATGCTCTTTATAAAAAGGTGCTGGGGATCCATAGAGAAGTTATTCTTGGCATTGGCCACAGCCGACTGGATTAACTTAATCAGCATCGGCGAAGCCTTTTTTTCGGTGTGCTGAAGTTGCACCATGGCATCCAGGGCGTTCATATTTTTGACCAAATTCGTTACCAAGCGCATTTTTCTGGGAGCAATATGAAGATCCCGGGCGAACGCTCTTACTAAAGTTGGCGATTGTTTTGTAGTAGCTACTTTTGGCATAAGTTATTGGACACAAATTTCTAATTGCTCTAATTAACCTAATTATTCTAAACAATGACGAATGTCTAAATGTCTAATGCCTAACCGCGGAGCTTTGGGAATTGGAAATTGGATATTTTTTAGGGTACTTAGAACAATTAGGTTAATTAGAATAATTTACTTCTTAGGTTCTTCCTTCGCGGCATTCATCTTTGCTTTCTCGGCTTCCGCTTTTGCCATTTCCTGTTCTTTTGCCATTTTACCGCCGTGCCTCTGGAATTTTCTGGTTAATGCGAATTCACCCAATTTATGTCCGACCATATTTTCCGTCACGAATACCGGCACATGAACCCTGCCATTATGCACCAAAAACGTGAACCCGACAAACTCCGGCGCTATACTACAGGCGCGCGACCAAGTCTTAATCTGGGTCTTGCCGGCCTTCCCCGCCATTACTTTCTTTAAAACTCTGGGGTCTACGTATGGTCCTTTTTTAGATGATCTGCTCATAGGTTAATTGGTAAGTTTAAAGGTTGAAAGAATTTGATGAACAAATTTATTTGCGGAATCTATTTCACCTTGCTCCAGAGGTTTTCCGTAATCTGACTGATATCCATATCTGATACTAACATTAGGGGTACTGCCGAGAAAGTCAACAAAATAAATCTCGCTGTTACCGTCAGAATCACTAGATATAAACCCCGATGCGTTTAATTCTGTTCCATTAACATTGATTAGTTCTGCTGACTTTTTGTCAGTCATACCCAGACCATAATCGCCGCAGTCATTACAAATTGATACATATGCGGATCCTTCTGAAATAGTTATAAATGGCTCATTCGGAGGAAAATTTTCCACAATCTTATGTCCGGCGGCTCCCAAACTCAAATCTTCTGTTGCCAATACTGAATCAGAAGGAAACATTACTTGATATCCATACTTATCGTTGTTATAAGTCTTCCAATCAGAAGTTGCACTATTTTCAATTTTTGCGGTACTTAAAATAATTTGGGCGGTTTGGTATTCAGGCGTACTCTTAATATAACTTGCATCCAAAGAAACAAAATTTACGGCCTGATCTCCTGGTTTTTGGGGGTAATCAAATGAAATAACTTCACCCTGACTTTGATAACAATAATCTGTAAATTTTAATTGTTGAGTATCATAACAGCCCTGCTCTGCAAAAAATGCCTTACCTGTCGCTCCCGGCAAGCCACTGCGTTGTGGACCAAATATCCAAAATCCAATCGAATTATTGCCTTTGTAGGCATAGCTCAAATCTTGTATCGTCCAACCATCAGGATATTTAACCAGATAGCCAAAATTGCTAGTGAAGGTTTTCCAGTTTGTGGTATCAACAGTCGACGTTGCCTGCGGTTGTTGTTGTGTTTGCGCCGATGACGACGCCTGTATTGGTTGCGATGTTTGTGCAGGCTGAACCCGGGATGTCTGCTTATTGCAGGACGCGGCTAGGAACAGGAATGGGATTGCGATTAAAAGCTTTTTCATTAAATTAATCTACTGTCTTTACTAACTACTAATCGGTACTAATATACTAACTCCTGACAACGCACATTAGTATATTCGTAAAGATTAGTAGTTAGTAAAGCTAGCTTATTTAGAACGTCTCTTGATAATAAAACTATTACTATACTTTTTCTTCAATCTCGTCTTAACTCCCAAAGCATGTTTCCCCCACGGGGTTTTTGGATATTTCATTCCGATTGGGTTATGGCCTTCACCACCGCCGTGCGGGTGGTCTACCGGATTCATAACCTTACCTCTTACGGTCGGCCTCCAGCCCATATGGCGCATCCGTCCGGCTTTGCCGATTCTTACGTTCATCCAATCCGAGTTAGCCAACTGGCCGATGGTTGCCAAACAGGTTTCGCGCACTTTGCGAATTTCGCCGCTCGGCATTTTTAGCAAAGAATATCCGGCTTCCACAGTCTGTAATATAGCATATCCGCCGGCACTGCGGGCAATTTTCCCGCCCTGGCCCGGAACCAGTTCTATATCGTGAATAAATGAACCGACCGGAATATTTTTTAATTGCAGGCGATTGCCCGGCAAAATTTCCGCGCTTTCCCCGAACATAACTTTGTCGCCAACTTTCAAACCTTGCGGCGTTAAAATAAAGCGCTTGCTGCCGTCATTGTAGGAAACTAACGAAATAAACGCGGTGCGGGTCGGGTCGTATTCAATCGTCAAAACTTTTGCCGGAATGTCTTTTTTATCGGCACGGGAAAAATCCACAATTCTGGATTTGCGGATGGCGCCGCCGCCCTGATGGCGAACGGTAATTTTGCCGCTGTTATTGCGTCCGGCCGGTTTGGCTTTGCTGACAATCAACCCTTTGGGCGTTTTGTACTTTTTGGACAATACCGAATAATCCGTAACCGATTGGATACGTCTTCCGGCACTTGTTGGTTTGTATAGCTTTACGGCCATAAATTTGCTTGTAGCTTCTACTAAATACTAAAGGTTACTAAATATACT
>Ga0181520_10001597_pt1 | contig 45573 bp, 36 predicted proteins | sample PEATcosm2014_Bin_29_FD_132451 | JGI IMG/M metagenome (GOLD analysis project Ga0181520, IMG submission 132451) | Peatland microbial communities from MTU Mesocosm Facility, Houghton, MI, USA - PEATcosm2014_Bin02_30_metaG | ecosystem: Environmental > Terrestrial > Soil > Wetlands > Peat | place... | reverse complement strand
CCCTGAGACGGGAACCAATGCGGCAAATGTGATTATGGCGGTCGGAAAACACAATGCGATCGGCTTTTCTCCGTTCGGCGTTGACGGAGGAAGACCGATTCCGCAGGACCTTGCAGCCACGTATGAAATGCTCAACGAGTTTGCGCCGTTGATTCTGGCACATCAGGGGACTGACACCATGACCGCGGTTCGGATGGTTCAGGGCGACCCGCCCAAGCAAGTCAAGCTGGGCAATTACACCCTGACGTTTACCTACACGGGCCGGATCATGCGCCTCGCCCCGCAGGCCAAAGGCGGAGTATTGGCTTCTCCGCCTCCTCCAAAACAACCCGGAGCAGAGGCCGAAGAACCCCTCCCGCCGCTGGAAGCGGCCACAGTTGTGATTTCCACCGGTCCCGATGAGTACTACTTCGGGGGAGGTGGTTTGCGCGTCGACTTCACGCCCAACACACCCGGACCTCCGAACGTGGGACTCGGCGTCGTACAAACAGGCAGGTTTGTGGACGGAAAGTGGGAACTCACCCGTTGGATTGAAGGCGACGATGACGCCCAGGGGGAGATCCTGGTGCTGAATCCGGGCACGATCGTACGGGTCCAGCTTTACCGCGTTCCATAGGTTGAGAGTTCCAATGTCTTCGCGGTTTCTCCATTGCCGGGTAGATTTGTTGCATGTGCGCAATCGGTATGCATGCGAGACAACCCGTCCTGGGCGCAAGTATTTTGACAAACTCGCGTGCAGATCGCGGAAGAAATGAGGATTGAAGACGATGAAAACCTCGATCATCGCAGCCGTTTTGGCTGCATCGAGTATTGGGTTGGCATTGCACGCGCAAAGGAAAGAACGCCCCATTCCTCGCATCGTCGAGAACGACGGGCGCTATGCCCTCTTCGTTGACGGCGCGCCCTTTCTGATGCTGGGTGCGCAATCGAACAACTCCAGTGACTGGCCGGCCACGCTGCCCAAGGTGTGGCCCGCCATCGAGTACCTGCATGCCAACACGCTCGAAACTCCGATCTACTGGGAAGAATTCGAGCCCAAGCCGGGTCAGTTTGACTACTCGCAAGTCGACTCTGTTATCGCGCAGGCGCGCCAGCATCACGTCCATTTGGTGCTGCTCTGGTTCGGCACATGGAAAAACGGCAGCCAGCACTACATGCCCGAATGGATGAAGCTCGAGCCAGAGCGCTACTTGCACGTGATCAACAAGAACGGAGAACTCATCGACTCGCCCTCCCCATTCGCGACCGCGTCTCTCGAAGCGGACAAACGCGCATTCACCGCCTTCATGCTGCACCTCAAGGACGCCGATCCGGAAAGAACTGTGCTGATGGTCCAGGTGGAGAACGAAACCGGCACGTGGGGAACTCTGCGCGACTACTCTCCAGAGGCAAACAAACTCTTTAACGGTCCGGTCCCTGCCGAAGTTCTGAAAGCCATGCACCAGACGGCCGCTACGCCAGGCGCGAGTTGGGAGCAGGTTTTTGGTCCTGAGGCGGAAGTCAATTTCCATGCCTGGGCGGTTGCCAAGTACGTCGGGCAAGTTGCGGCTGCGGGCAAGGTCGTGTACCCGTTGCCGCTTTATGTCAATGCCGCATTGCGCGATCCGCTCAAGCCGGGGTCCCCGGGTACTTACGAGAGCGGAGGCCCTACTGACAACGTGCTTTCCATCTGGAAGGCCGAAGCGCCCGCAATCGATGTCCTTGCGCCTGATATCTATATGTCCGACACTGCGGCTTACCTGAAGGTGATCGATCTCTATCATCGCACCGACAATGCCTTGTTCATCCCGGAAACCAGCGGCGCCGTTCATGAGGCCCGTTTCTTTTTTTCTGCCCTCGGCCTTCAGGCCATCGGCTACTCACCCTTCGGCCTGGATTACACGCGATACCGTTCTGCCCAGCCCGGCGATCCGAATGCGCAGAATGCGTTTCTTGAGCCCACCGCGCAAAACTACCGGCTCATTGGTCCCATGATGCGCGATATTGCGCGACTCAATTTCGAGGGTAAACTTCAGGCGGCATCGGAAGTTGAAGGCGAACCTAGCCAGATACTTCACTTTGGGAACTGGGACGCGCTGGTTTCATACGGCTCAGGAGGCAGGGGCGCCGCCAAAGGAAATCCCGAGCCCGTCGGGCGCGTCCTGGTCGCGCAACTCAAGGACAATCAGTTCCTCGTTACCGGATACGCTTGCCGAGTTGATTTCCGTCCGGCCGGCACCGAGCAGCAGCGGAAATCCGGAAACATCGTGACGGGAGCGGGACAGACGCCTTCCGCGCAGATCGACGGCAAATGGCAGCATCGGCAGTTTCTTCGCGTTGAAGAAGGCGTTTACGAAATCGGCGCCTTCAGATTTCTCCGCATCCTGAATGGCGACCAGACGGACTGGGGACTCAACTTCACTTCGGAACCTGAGGTGCTTCGGGTTTCGGTCGCAACCTATTGAAAAAGGAGATTCTTCTTTATGCAACGGTCCAGTACCGGTATCGCACTTATTGCCGCCTTCACACTGGCTGCTCTTTGCTCACAGGCGCAGAACCCCAGCCAGCGCCTGGAACTCGACCGCAAAGGCGAGACCATTGTGCTTGAGCCCTACGCGCCCAATATTGTGCGCGTCACCCTCAGCTTGCAGCGGGAATCCGCGCTGGCCGCGCCCGGCTATGGAGTTGTGGCTGCGCCTGACGACGCCGGCTGGAGCGAAAGCCAGACCCAGGAGGCCGACGTGTACAGTTCGTCGCGGATGGCGGTCACGGTGGACCGCGAGCAGCCTGCCGGACCGCCGCCGCTTCAGACCATGGCCGACATAGCCAAGTACTTCAACGGCTCCACTCCGGGCGCGCACATCACTTTTCGAACACCCGAGGGCATAAAGCTGCTTGAACTTACCGACTGGGCCCAGGACGTCCTTAATCACAAGGCCGGCACGGCCAGCCTGGAAGCCGATCGCCGTCCCACCGACCCGCAGTTCTACACCGTAGGCGCGACCTTTGCCTCGCCCGCCGACGAGCACTATTACGGGCTGGGGCAGAATCACGAAGGCAATCTGGACCATCGCGGACACCCGGTCCATTGCTGGGCAGATTACAATGCTCCTGCCGCTCCCAGTTTCTGCGTGCCATTCCTGATCACCAACAAGGGTTATGGGCTCTTGTGGGACAACCCCTCAAAGACCACGATCGAGCCAGGATTTAACGAGCAGACCCGCTGGGCCTCCGAGGTGGGTACCCGCGTGTCCTTCTTCGTGATTGCTGGCGCCACCGCGGACGAGATCTATGCCGGTTACAGGCTGCTCACTGGCCCCACGCACATGCTGCCCAAGGCGGCTTACGGTTACATTCAATGCAAACAGCGCTATGCCAGCCAGGAAGAATTACTATCGGTTGCAAGGGGCTATCGCGATCGCCATCTGCCGGCCGACGTGCTTGTGGTTGATTGGTTCTACTACACGAAAATGGGACAGATGGACTTCGATCCCCGGTTCTGGCCAGACCCGTCGGCTATGAACAAGCAGCTTCATGACATGGGTTTTGAAACAATGATCAGCGTCTGGCCGCGCTTTGTGCGCGATGATCGCTTTTACGCCGAGTTGCTGAAAAAGGGGTGGTTCATCCATCTTGCCGACAGCACGCCCATTGACGGGTTGCCATACGACCGCGCTGGTTCCGACATCGACACTACGAACCCCGAGGCCGCCGCGTGGTACTGGAACACGATCCGCGACAACATCATCAGCAAGGGTTTCGACTCCCTTTGGGCTGATGAAACGGAGCCAGATCTGCCTCCCAATGGCGCCTACTTCCACATCGGTCCCGGCACGGAGTTCTTCAATGTGTATCCGCTTTTCCATACCGCGGCTCTATACGACGGCTTCCGTAAAGACGAACCCGACCGGCGCGCGCTGATTCTTTCGCGCGATGCCTACGCGGGGGCGCAGCGCAATGGGACCATCTTCTGGTCCTCCGACATCTATCCCACCTGGGATACGCTGAGGCGCCAGATTCCCACCGGGCTTGACGTTGCGGCCTCGGGGATCGCGTACTGGTCCAACGACACAGGCGGTTGGCAGTATCTTCCCGAAGTGCATCATCCGGCCCACCCGCCGCTCCTGGACCCGTCAGATGCCCGCGACAACGTGGGCGGATACGATGACTACCCGGAGCTCTACACCCGGTGGTTTCAGTACGCCACGTTTCTTCCCATTTTCCGCACGCACGGCAGCCGCCGAGCGAACGAAGTGTGGTCGTATGGCAAACAGGCCGAGCCGATTCTGGAAAAATACCTGCGCTTGCGCTATCAACTGATGCCCTACATCTACTCGCTCGGCTACCAAACTTGGCTGACCGGAGCTCCATTCATGCGTGCGCTGTTCATGGACTTCCCCAATGATCCACAGGTCTCCAATTTGCGCGACGAATATATGTTCGGACCGGCCTTTCTGGTTGCGCCCGTGACCGACCAGGGCGTGACCAGCCGCGAGGTCTACTTGCCAGCCGGAACCGATTGGTACAACTTCTGGACCAACAAACGCGTGAAGGGCGGCCAGACGATCACTGTCGATGCTCCTATCGACACCATTCCCCTGTTCGTCCGTGCCGGTTCCATCGTTCCCCTGGGAGTCCCGGTCGAAAACACGCATCAGCTGCAGGCGATTTCGCAAGTCAGAGTCTATCCTGGCGCCGATGGCAGCTTCACGCTCTTTTCCGACGACGGCACGACCTATGCCTATGAGAAAGGCGTGGGCTCCATTACTCGACTCCATTGGGACGACGCAAAGCAGATGCTGACGCATGACGGCGCCGCTGGCTGGAGCGAACCTGACAGCACAATCGTCAGAATTGCCGGACATTGATTCTGACTATGGACCATTGATTTCGGCTGACGTGGGCTCTGCCCACTTGGGAAACGCATTCGGCGTTTCCCACTTTCCCACAGTCCCGTTGACGAGCTAGATTTGCTGAGTTACCTGTACTGATTTTTGGGGCAGGCCATCCCGAGCCCATTCCGAGAAAGAGAACCGCATCAAGGGCCGGTCAGCCATGCGAGGGGAGCTTACCGGCGGAAGCCTCCATCATGATGCAGAATGCCTGGGCCTCGGTGGAAACACCCGGTCGGTCGAAGTTGGGTGCACCGCAAGCGCCCTGAACGAATCCATCGCGGTCCATCATCAGCCGTGCCGCTCTGTACATGCGATCGGCATGCGCCCAATAGGTTGTGGGAAGCCAACCTGCCGCGAGTCCTTCATAGACAGCAAAGGATAGCATCTGTGCAAGGTTCGTTTCGACAAAGGTTGCCGGCTGGTCGACTACATCGTTAAAAAGCCCGTCTGGACGCTGGTATCGAAGGCAGCCATCGACAATCTCTCGCGCAAAACCAGCCAGTCGCTTACGCTCACTCAGTCGCTCGGTCGGCAAGCTGCACCAAACGCGAGCCAGACCCACCGCCGCCCATCCGTTGCCGCTGCCCCAGAAGCGGCCGTCCTTGAACAGTTGCTTGTCATCATCCCAGATGTGCGCGAGAAGTTTCTTGCCTGGGTTCCAGAGCCGTTTCCAGTAGCCCTCAATCTGCGCCAACGCTTCGTCATAAAAGCCCATCGCAGCGAGAAATGGAGGCGCGCCATTGAATCCATCGGCCCACATCTCGGGAGCGTTGAATACATGATAGAGAATGCCTTCGGCGTTGCGTGGAGCGCCATTCCGAATCCAGTTGAGCAAGTCATCGACCGCTTGCCGAATCTCCGCATTTCCTGTCCACTCGGCTGCTTTGGCGTAGGCGCAACCTCCCATGGCGGGGTCGGTCGGACTGCCGGAGCCGATGACCCCTAGACGCCCATCCGGCGTTTTCTGCGCAATCGCAGCTTTGGTCAGCAGAATCGCCCTGCGCCGGTCGCCGATCTCGACCATCGCCTGCGCGAGAATGCCTTGCTCCCAGTCGCGACGCTGTATGGCCAGGGCCGCTTCGGTAGCTTTTTCAATCCTGCGCGCACGTTCCGATGGAGGGTCTTCTTTCGAGATTCCCTGCGCAGAACTGATTTCCTCATCCGCCACCGCTTCGGGAAGGATAGCCAGTGGAGCAGTGAGCGCCGAGATTGTACGCAAAAAAGATCGCCGATTCACGGAAGGAACTCTCAGTGAGATGGTTGGGACGCAAGTCTCAACGATGAGACCAGACCGTGTCAATACTACTCGGCTCAGATTTCAGATCGATCCCAAAGTGGGTTGAGAGCCTGGTCATGGGCTGGCAGTATTCGGCTATCGTCGGCACCGTACGAGGACCGGCTCAAACGATCCTGACGGCTAAGAATTCGGCCACGGCAGAGGTCATCGGGGCAGAGCTCCGGTTCAATTTCTCCGCCGGAAGCAATCCCTCTTGGGTCGGAAACACCTTGTCGCGAATGGTTGAGGCGAAATCAGTGATCGATGAATCGTCGAGTCACTCCGAGACAGGTTTTGGGTTCCTTGGCGAGTTTCGGGCGGATCACCGGTGATCCAGACAATACTCGACAAATGGGGCTGTCCGAATAGGCGGCCATCTGACGACAACACAGTATTCTGAATCGTAGTGGCCTAGATGAGTCACTCGGTCTGTCCTCCCCAGGTGGTAATCGAACTTACCGAATACTGGGCATTACAGGTGGCCTGCCCCCATTACGCGCCGTCTCCCAGCGCTAGCGCGCGGCTCATCGATTGCCGGTTTATCATGAATTAAGTTGGAGGAAGCGATGCAGAAAGCTCTCTTCGCTGCGAGTCGAATAGTCGCCCTCGCCGTCCTCGCAGTGTCCCCATCCATTCGTGCGCAAGCCGCAGCGCGGCAGAACCCCGCCGACGACTTCCGCACCTCCGAACGCTGCTCCAACTGCCACAACAAACTCAAGACTTCCGATGGCGTTGATGTCTCCATCGGCCTCGAGTGGAGCGCGAGCATCATGGCCAACTCCGCGCGCGATCCCTACTGGCAGGGCAGTGTGCGCCGCGAAGTCATCGACCATCCCGAATTGAGCGCCGCCATCCAGTCCGAGTGTGCCAGTTGCCACATGCCTCTGCAATACCAGCAGGACAAGGCCCAGAATCGCGAAACGGCGGTGTTCTCGCGGCTTCCGCTCGGCGCCGGCCATGCCGAAGACGTCGCCGCTGCGGAAGGCGTCTCCTGCACGGTCTGCCATCAAATCCAGGCCGCCGGCCTTGGCACGCCCACGACGTACAGCGGTAACTTCGCCGTGGCCCCGCCCGGAACCGAGCCCCGTTTCCTCTTCGGTCCTTTCGTCCCGGACTCCGACAACATCACCAAGGTGCATGTCGTGGCCGCCGGCTACTCACTGGCGCAGTCCGACCATATTCGCGATGCCGGCCTGTGCGGCACTTGCCACACTCTCTACACCACGGCTCGCGGTCCCGATGGCAAGCCAATCGGCCAGCTTCCCGAGCAGATGCCGTACCTCGAGTGGCAGCACAGCGATTACCACGTCAAGCAGACTTGCCAGCAGTGCCACATGCCTTCCGTCAGCGAGCCGGTGGCCGTTGCCTCTCTTCTCGGCAAGCCGCGCGACGGCGTGCGTCTCCACACCTTTACCGGTGCCAACTTCCTCGTCGAAAGCATGCTCAGCGCGCATCGCGATGACCTCGACGTCACCGCGCTGCCGGTCGATCTCGCCGCCGCTTCTGCGCACATCCTGTCGTTACTTCAGTCGCAGTCCGCGCGCGTCACTCTCGGCCCCGCGAGCCTTACCGACAGCGATCTTTCCTTTTCCGTGCGCGTTGAAAACCTAACCGGCCACAAGCTGCCCACGGCCTACCCTTCGCGCCGCGCTTGGCTCCATGTCGTCGTCACCGCCGCCGACGGCCACATCGTCTTCGAGTCAGGGAAACTTAACCCCAACGGCTCCATCGCTGGCAACGCAAACGACGCCGACCCCTTGAGTTTCTCGCCGCACTACACCCGCATCACCCGGCCCGATCAGGTCCAGATCTTCGAGCCCATCCTTGGCGATAGCCAGGGCCACGTCACCACCGGCCTCCTCTCCGCCACTCAGTACCTCAAGGACAATCGCATCCTCCCCGCAGGCTTTGACAAATCCACCGCACCCCCCGACATTGCTGTCAGGGGCGAAGCCGCAGCTGATCCCGACTTCACCGCCGGCTCGTGCACCACGCGCTACGAAGTCTCCACCAATGGGGCCGCCGGCCCCTTCCATGTCTCCGTCGAATTCCTCTATCAGCCAATCGGCTACCGCTGGGCCCACAATCTCGTTTCTTACAAGGCAGCCGAGCCTCAACAATTCGTGCGCGATTACGATCAGGCAGCTGCGCAATCCGCCGCCGTTCTTGCCCACGCTGAAGCTGCCGTCAGCGCGGCCCAGTGACGGAACCTGCAAATGCATCCGGTGTAAACGGAACCTCTTTAATTTCTATTTATGAATTAAACTCCGGGCGGGTGTCGGCAACCGAATACCGCCAACCGGAATCTCTTGCGGCGTCGGCTTTTTTCAACGATAGAATTCGGTATGGCCAAACGACGGAATTCCAAGAGGTCAGATTGGTCAGCGGCTTCGCAGGCCACATTGCCGGCAGTGTGCATCGTCACAACGGATCAAGAGTTTTCGGACATGTTGATTCGGGAGATCGCTCCCTGGTTCAAGGTGATCGTTCGCGACAGCTATGACGGCCTGGCACGTTTGACACGGGAAGCGGATATCGCATCAGTTCTACTCGACATCGACACCCAAGGGGAAGACCCATACGGCGGGTTGCCGGTTTTGAACGAACTGCGCAGGCTGAACGAGAACTCCACTCTGATTTCGCTGAGCCGCGCCCGTGCGCGCTCAGTAGAAAAGCAGGCGCTCGAAGCTGGGGCGGACGCCCATTTCCGGGCGCCGGTGGATGTAGCCGAATTGCGGACTGCGCTCGTCGAGATACTGCGAGAACGCGCGGAAGCGGTCAAGCGCAACCAAATTCTGGAATCCAGCCGCTTCCAGGATTTTGTGGGTTCCAGCGAACCGATGAGGCTGGTTTATGACGCCATTCAGCAGGTGGCCGGCAGCAACATCAACGTCCTGATCCGGGGCGAAAGCGGCACCGGCAAGGAGTTGGCTGCGCGCGCCATTGTCGGTTTGAGCCAACGAGCAGGCAAGCCATTCATTCGCCTCAACTGCGCTGCTCTACCAGAGAACCTGATCGAGTCAGAGCTTTTCGGCAGCGAGCGGGGCGCATTTACCGGGGCCACCGAATCGCGTCCTGGTCAGATTGAGCTAGCCGACGGAGGCACCCTTTTCCTGGATGAGATTGCGACTCTCACAGTACCGCTGCAAACCAAGCTACTGCGAGTGCTCGAAGATCACCAGGTGCAGCGCTTAGGCGGACGCACACACCACAAGATCGATTTCCGGCTTATCTGCGCCACCAATGAGCCACTTGAAGAGATGGCCCGAACCGGGCGTTTTCGCGAAGATCTTTACTACCGGATCCATGTGATTCCCATCGATCTGCCGCCATTGCGGGATCGCCATGGGGATATTCCAGTGCTCTGTGAGTATTTTCTGCAAGTGCACTGCCTGGCGAACGGCATTCCAGTGAAGCGACTTACCGAGGATGCGCTGGCCGCACTGGAGGAGCACACCTGGCCAGGCAACGTGCGCGAGCTGGAAAACCTAGTTCAGCGGCTTGTTGTGACCGTGCGCGGAGATGAAATCGGCGTGAGCCATTTGCCCTCACGCGTGCTGGCTCAAAGCATCGCTGTGCAAGAGGCCGTCCTGCTGCCGGCCGAAGGAGCCGACTTCGACAAGGAGGTTAGCCGGCTCGAGATTGCCCTGCTGACCACCGCTCTGAACCGCACCGGAGGAAACAAAGCCGCCGCTGCGCGCCTTTTGAATATCGACGCGCAGCGTATGAAGTATCTGTGCCGGAAATACGGGATTTAAGTCCGCATGGGTGAAAAAATGACCACTCGTGGGTTAATATTTAACCTATTCGCCGAAGCCGGCCTTTGATACCCGAAAATCTCCCCGTCCGTTAAGTGATTTGATTTCTTCGAAATAGAAAATATGTTGCTGTCATCCTAGGTTTGGAACACGAGTTGCAGCAAGGTATGGCGTCGGAACAAGTTCAAAACCTTTGGGGAGAATGACAATGGCAATCACAAAGAAGTCTCTGATCAGCACGGGAACGACCAAGCAGTCCGCCGCCACCAAGAGCGCAAAGCTCTCCAACGTTGCTGCCGCCGGCAAGATGGTCGCAGCCAGCAAGGCCCTAACGGGCAGCGCCGTCGGCGGAGTCAGGCTCGGTAGCCAAGTCAAGCTGGGTAGCCAAGTGAAGCTGGGTAGCCAAGTGAAGTTGGGTAGCCAAGTGAAGTTGGGTAGCCAAGTAAAGTTGGGTAGCCAAGTCAAGCTGGGTAGCGCAATCAGGGGGGCGAATTAGTCGACTCACGGTCGATCTCCTCTTGGGTTGTCGGCAGGACGATGGCTTCAGCAGCTTCGCCTTTTGAATCGGCTCGAGAGACTGTGGCAACAAGGAATTGCGGAATGGACAGGCGGTTCGTGCAGCCCTCCCAGACTGATTGAACTGCGAGCAAGCCTGAATTCATCTAAGCAGGGACGGCAATCGCGCCAGCGGTTGCCGTTCTTGTTTTTGCGGTCTCCTTCGTCTTCACCAAAGGTGGGCTTTGGTTAAATTGGCCAGGATGGTGTAGCCGCGCGCAGCCAGGCTGCGACGCGCACCGAAGATCTTGGCCTGCCCTGAAACTCCGAACAGAGTGTTGCCCGCCAATGCAGGCAGCTCCATGCGGGAACAATAAAAGACGGGGAGCTTGATGCCCTCGTATTTTTGCTTCGGAATCAGACCCTCCGGAAGGCTCTCTGCATCGCCTCCTAAGGGAGCCAGCGGCATGCGAAGTATGGAGAAGCGGTCCGGAAGCGAAATCGCTACTTCGTCACCAGGCGCGATGCGGTCAAGCGCTGAGACCGGAATGTACAGGCGGACCACGGGGGGGGCGGAATTGGCCAAGTCGAGCAGTGGCTGCCCGGCAGCGACATTTTGGTTGAGGAGAGAGCCGGGATCCTGGGTAAGGACGACTCCGTCGGACGGTGCAGTAATCTCAAGCGAGGATACAGCCTCACGGGCCAGGAATGTGGAGCGCCGCGACGCATTTTGCTGAGCTGCCGCGGACCCAATACTCTCGCCCTTGAGCTCAGCAGAGACGGCCTGGTACTCGGCGCTCCGAGCCTGCGCGGAAGCGGAGGAATGCATGGACGCAGCTATCGGGCTGCTCATCCGCAGGAGCGGCTCGCCTGCGCGGACCAAATCACCCTGCCGAACCAGCACGGCATCTACTTTCCCCGGCAACGCCGCGTGGACCGTATTCTCGTTGCCAGGTCCGACGACGAACCACGCATCTTCCTGGTCGCGCCGCAGGGGCACAAACAGAAACGCAACCGCCAAAGCCGCGGCAACAAGGTTACGCGGCCTCCAGAGGCGTCCTCTACTGAATTTCACGTCCCACACCTCCAGGATGACTTTGCGCAGCGACCTTAGTCGCGCGCGGAACATGGCAAACGCCAGCAGCCCTGACGGAATGAGCGCAAACTCCGCCAGCCAATGGGAAAAAACGTTATAAGAGAGCCGCACCACAAACAGGAGCAGCAGATAGCTGTACGCCCCCGAAAGTATCGCGTAAATCACAAAGAGCGGCACGCGCTTGCGGGGAATGGCGATGGTTTCGATCGGCAGGCGAAGGATGCGGCTCTGGAACCATCCCGTCAAAAAGGCCGTCGACCGCTCTTTCAAATCGGGGATTCCGATCACTTCGGTCATAAAGTAGTAGCCATCGAGCTTGATAAGCGGATTCAGATTGATGACCACCACTGCGACCCCGGTGAGAAGGATGACCTGGTAGACAAGATCGTGAATCCATTGGCCGCTCTGCGTGTTGACCCATACCACCATTGCCATCCCGCAAATCACCAACTCGATCCAGATGCCGGCGATGATGGTGGCAAGCCGTTGCAGTTTGGTGGCGGAGATCCAGATCTCGGTCACATCCACATAGAATGCGGGTGCGAGATATAGAAACATGAAACCCATGCTGTGCACCTGTCCGCCAAAATGCTTGCAGGTGAGGCCGTGCGACGACTCATGGATGAAACCGAGAACCAGGACGAGCATCCAAAAGGTGACGAAATCAGCGAGGCCCTTATTCGTGAAGTTGTAAAAAATTGCCATGTCAGGGCCAAGAAAGTCCCATTTCCCGATGAATACCGAAGCCTCAAAAACAAAAAGCGCAACAGCGGCCAGCGCGCACCACGGGCTGTAGATGAACCAGCCGATTTTACCGTCGAGCCATTCGAGGTAGCGATCAGGGTCCCAGGCAGAGAAGGAGATGTGGGCCAGATTGACTTTGGATTTCTGTCCCGAACGGCGCCCCCGCTGCGCGGCCAATTTCTGGCTCATCGCGATGTTCTTCTCCTGCGCGCTCTTGTACCAGAAGTTTGCTTCCTCAAGGTTGTCCGCGAACATGCGCACTTCCTGCGCAGTGACGGAGTCGCCGGTCTCCGCGCTGAAGTCGGAAGCAATCTCCTCATAGGAGCGAACTCCATCGAAGAGCAGCAAAAGCCTCCATTGAGCCGGAGGAAAGCGGAAATAGTTGCTCCTGTCGCGCTGAAGAACTCCAACAATAGGTTCGCCGTCGAGCACATCCTCGCGCACGATGAGTTCCGGATCGAGGCGCGGAGGCCGGGCGCGCGCCAGCCGCGTCTTGGGAATCTCCGGAAGAGCGGCGTCGAGAGCTTCGCTGAGATTCATGGCGCCAGCCGCACCTGCATTTGCATTCCAGGTTTGAGCAGCGGCGATGGGCGGACTACCGTGCCAATTACCTGCACGCTGCCGCTGGCCGGATCGACCACCGGGCTGACGCGGAGAATGCGGCCCGTCTGGTGCAGCCCTGGGTAATCCGCAGTCGTCAGGTCAAGCGGCTTGCCGAAGGTAAAGGCTGCCATCACCGATTCAGGAACGGTGAACAGAACATGCAGCGGCGCTTCGGCAGTAATCCAAAACAGAACGTCTCCCTTTTTGACCTCCTGCGCGGTAAGGGCCGAACTGCGGCCCACTACGCCGGAAAATGGCGCAACGATACGCGATTGTTCCAGTTGCAGGCTGGCAGTTTTGGAATCGGCCTCGGCCGCGGCCTCTTCGTCCCGGTAGCGGGCAGCTTCTGCAATCGTTTCATCGACTGTGTATTTTGCGTGCTCCCAGTCATCCTCGCTGATGATCTTGTCCGCACGCATGGCATCCGCGCGGCGCAGGCTGGCTCTGGCGCTGAGTTCCGCGGCCTCCCACTCGTGGACCGCCGCCTGGGCGGAGGCGACACGCGCAGTCTGCGCCTCGCAGGCCGCGGCCAAAGCGCGATCGTCGAGTTGAGCCAGAAGCTGGCCAGCTCGCACATGATCGCCAATCTGCACTTTTACACTCACCACACGGCCATCGCGCTCCGCCGCGATATCGGCCTGCTGCTCAGCCACCAGCGGCCCGGTGGTGGTGTAGGACTTTGGGTCGAGCGTCATTTGCTGCGGCGGCGGCACGGAGGCCGGAGGAGCCGCAGAAACTGTAGGGGTCTCGGGCGGGGCAGCAGAGGCGGCGGCCTCTGTGCGGGAGCTGCAGCCGGAGATCGCGAGCAAAACTGCGACAGCCAGCGGAATGGCTGCGGCAATCGCTCGCTCCCGGCAGGTTGACTGAGGATTCATTTGTGTCACCAACCAATCCAATTCCACAGAGTCTGCCAAACCCAGAGCGCGGGCCCGCGCAGCATGACATACCCAGCCGGTCGCCAGCCGATGAAGACCTTAGCCCGGCCTGTCATGCCGGCGCGAAGCGTCGCGTCGGAGTTTTGAATCGGAACTTCCACGGTAAACGTGCGTTCGCCGCCGCCTGCCGTTGCTTCGGGGCTGACGACTGAGACCGGAGCACGCCAGGTACGCTGCGGATAGCTGTCTAGCTTGATGGCTGCGGGTTGGCCGGCGCTCAGCAAGGTTACCTCCCGCTCAGGAACGGCGACTTGCACGACCGCGGAGCTGATGTCGAGCACTTGCGCGAAAGGCGCGCCTGCGTCGAGATGCTGGCCCGCCATATTCTGCAAATTGGGAGTGACGACAACACCCGCAACCGGCGAGCGTAAACGGGCGCTCTCAAGCCGCGCGCGGGCGCGCTCAACCTCGGAGTGGAGAAACTCTGTTTGAGCGCGGTCGGCGCCGGCCTGAGACGCGCCGTGAGCCAAGTCGTTCTCCATCACCAGTTCCGCCGCCTGATACCTGGCTTCAGAAGCCGCGAGGTCCGTCCGCCACTGCCAGTCGTTCAAGCTTCCCAGCAGTTCGCCGGCAGCCACGCGCTGCCCTTCATGCACAACGACCGCTTCAACATTGCCGTCCACCGGCGCGGTGACTGTCACCAGGTGCTGTGGCGCGATCACAGCATCCCCGCCGACACGCATCGGCAAGGGGCAAATACAGAGAAAGAGCACTACAGCGGCCGCTGCGACGGCATATGCCGTTCGTCTTCCGCGGCTCGTACGAAGGAGTGCCGCCTTTCTTTGCGCCAGCGGCTCGAGAATTCCCATCAGCGGAACTTCGCGATAGAGAAGCGCATTGCGGAGCGCCACCGTCGCCTGGCCGGCAAGAACTTTGATCATTTCGATTTGCGCCACGCCAAGAAAATCAGGGTCGCTGCTCTCGTAGAACAAGACGCCCAACCGCCCCTGATCGTCCGCAAGCGGCAAAGAGTACAGCGCGCGAGAGCCGGTTTCATCGAAATGCTTCGCGACCTCCGGCGGCAGCGCCGCGCCTTGTTCCTCCTCGTTGAGTCGAAGATGCAGCGGCTCGTCTTGCGATGACAGCCATCGCGTGAGCCGCTGGAGCCGATCCACCTGCACATCTCCAATGGGCAGGCTGTTCATTCCCGATACGGCCTTCAACTGCAGCCGCCCGCGCACATCCAGCGCGATCGCGCACAATTCATACGGCAACACCCCCTGCGGACTGTTGACGATGATCTGCAAGAGGCGATCCAACCGCAGCGTTGAGGTGATCTCGGAACTCACCTGCACCAGAACCTTCAGAATCTCCAGCTTTCGCTCGGCCATCATCAGGCTGGCGTTTTTCAGCGCGTTGGCGATCGTCTCGGCCATCGACGAAAGCAGGAACTGGTCGTCATCGTCGAATGGTCGGTCCGCGCGGTTGATCGCCTCCAGCACGCCGATCTCCGCCTCATCCTGCATCAGGGGAACCAGCAGCGCATTGGTCACTGGAGTTATCGCGCTCTCCTCAGGCCGCCGGGCATTGCGTGCCTGCAATCGTTCATCAATCTCGTCGGAGATCAGGAGCGGTTCTCCCTCTTCGGCCATATCCGCCACGTAGCCCTCGCCAAGAGATTCGGTCGCTCCCACCGCCACCGAGTCGTCGGCCCCTTCGCTCGAAACCAACCGCAGATTCGGCCCGTCGAATAGCCACAGATGCATCGCCTGACAGGGAAGCATGGCAGCGGCTTTCGTCGGCACCATCGCAATCACCGCATCCATTTCGAGCGTCGCGTTCAGCGACTTCTCCAGGTCGTACATCTGCGACATGCGGTGAACGGAATCCAGAAGAGTTTGCCGCTGCTGTTCGAAGCGCTCGCCCGACAGCAGTGCTGGCGCGATCAAACGCACAATCGGCGCAAGGTCCTTCAGTTGCCGGTGGTCGATCGATCCCGAAAAAACCACGATCTCGATCACGCCCGCCAATTTCCCGTCGTATTCCGCGGGCACATAGGCAAGCGCGCCAACCGAGCGCGTCAAATGCAGGTGCGCGTAGTCCTCGCGGCTCAGGTGCTTCTTGTCGTACACCTGTTCCTCGGCGGGAAACGATTCCGGCGTCTCGAACAGCCATCCCCCGGCGTGCTGCGCTTCCTCGATCGAGATCTCACCCGAAACGCCCAAAATCGTCCATGGCGCAGTTTCGTTTTCCGGCAGATATCGGTGAACAAGGCAGGCGCTGTCGGGCAGCAGACTGGTAATGGCCGCTGCGATTACCATTGCCCGCGACGCGACATCCGCCGCGACAAGCAATTGCGCTGCCGTTTCAATGGCCGCTTCGTTCACGGGTGTGACCGCGTCTCTTACTTCATCCATGGGCGGCGCATCTCCGAAACCATTCGTTCATCGTGCCATGCCGTAAACTTCCGCTCTTCGGCAGGAGCGAAAAACAGGCGCAAAATCCGCCTCGCGCGATCACCTGCGGCGTACAGGGAAAACCAAGAACCTCTATCATCCCTGTCGCCGTCCGGCAATCTTCAGCCGTTCACATCATCTGACCCGTTGCGTAGCCCAACCAGCGCCTACGGCCAGTACATCAGTTCAAGGGTTCATCCGTTGGCGCATCCCCCTTGGCCTCCAGACCTCGCTTGACAAGAGGATGCAGGGAAGAGAATATGGTCACGAGCTTAACAAGCCAATCTTCCCCCGTAAAGTGGATTCTGAAAGAGAGATTTCGTGTGGAACTCGACATCACTGAGAGCGGAAGTGTCTGCACCCTGAAGGTCAAGGGCAAGCTCGTCTGCGGCGAACCGGTCAACCGATTCCAGGACGCCTTCATGAGCGCGCTCTCAAGCGGTCACATTTTTCTAATTTTCGACCTCGAGGCAGTCCCTTTGATCGATTCCTCAGGCATTGGGTCCGTCGTCAACGCCCTGCGCACATCCACCAAGGTCGGGGGCAACGTCAAGCTGGTCAAACCCGCAAATTTCGTATCCAAGATGCTTAAGATGGTCGGCGTCCTTGATCTCTTCGAAGTCTTTGACAGCGAGGCCGCCGCCGCCGCCGCCTGCGAGAATTCCTGAGATGGGGCATCCCTCTTTCCGGGCTATCTTCGGCTATCGCGTCCGCCATTCAAGTCATTGCGAGCCCGGTCGAGAATCTGCCCTGTAACAGAGTGACCTCGTTCCCAAAAGTACAGGCAGCCCTGGCGTACAAGATCGTCCAGGAAAGCTTCATCCTCTTTGCTGGCGCAGGCCCTCACGAACCGAACCGCGCCTCTCCTCGAAGCGACAGCGATCGTGACCAATACCGGGGACCGCACGGCAACAGAGTTGGCTCAGCGCTATGTGCCCAACCTGGCTGCAAGCATTGAGCAGCCGGTGCGATGCCTCGAGGGTTTTCGCCCCGTCACGCTTGCTCCCGGCGAATAGAAGCGGATTAGCCTCCCTCTGGGCTTCAAGAAACTCTCATTATTCAGCCTCGATAGCAAGCCGACGATCGAAGCGACCCAATACACCGTCTGGATTGGGGGCAGTTCACAGGCCAGCCAGGAAGCCACATTCGACGTGGTCTCGGCCCCCAGGTCAGCTAATTCGCGCTGATCCACAGATCGGTGCCGTCATCCGGTTAGCTCCGAAGATTATTTCATCCGATTAAGTAGCCCTAAATAATCAACCGCATTTAACTGTTTGGCACGTTAATCGAGCCGAACTGCATTCCATTGAGGTGTTCAGGGAATACCCATGCATCCTTATACTGAACGGGTCGATATGCCGATTGGGTCGAGCGGGCGAATTCAGTGAAAGGCTCTTTGCTGGTCCGACCGAGCGATGAATCCATGGTTCAGACTCTCGCTTTATCAGTTCAAAGAAGGAACCACTCTGACGACGATACCACTCCACCATTGCAAGCCCACAAAGAGGAGAGCAAATGGCGCTGCACAACACCCGCAAGCTGAATGCCAGGCCGACGAATGCAGTCGAGTCGGACGCTTTGAGCAGCGATGCCCAGACCTACGTATTCCCGGAGGTCTCCCGCGAACCGGAAGTGGTCTACCGGACCATCCACGACGAGCTCGTCCTCGACGGAGACTCGCAGCATAATCTGGCTACTTTCTGCACCACTTGGATCGAACCTGAAGTGAAGCAGCTCATGGACGAGTCTGCCGACAAGAACATGATCGATAAGGACGAGTACCCGCAGACTGCGGCCATCGAAGAACGGTGCGTACACATGCTTGCCAATCTTTGGAACTCGCCCGAGGCTGCGAGCACTATTGGGTGTTCCACAACTGGCTCAAGCGAAGCGGCAATGCTTGGCGGGCTTGCGCTGAAGTGGAAATGGCGCAAGCGGCAAAGTGCTCGGGGCAATCCGACCGGTTCGCCCAACCTGGTGATGGGCCCGGTTCAAGTCTGCTGGCATAAGTTCTGTCGCTACTTCGATGTGGAGATTCGCGAGGTTCCGATGGAAGGCGATCGCCTGCTGCTGACTCCAGAGGAAGTGCTGAAGCGTTGCGATGAAAACACCATTGGCGTGGTTGTTACCCTTGGAGTGACGTTCACGATGCAATTCGAGCCCGTCCACGACATCAGCAAGGCGCTCGACAAGCTTCAAGCGGAGTCGGGGCTCGACATCCCCATCCACGTTGACGGCGCGAGCGGCGCATTCCTCGCGCCATTTCTGCAGCCGGACCTGCTCTGGGATTTTCGTCTTCCGCGCGTCAAATCCATCAATGCCTCCGGTCACAAGTTCGGCTTGGCCCCGCTGGGCGTCGGCTGGGCGCTATGGCGCGAGAAGCACGATCTACCTGAAGAGCTGATCTTCGACGTTAATTATCTGGGCGGAAACATGCCTACCTTTGCGCTCAACTTTTCGCGGCCGGGCGGTGAAATCATCTGCCAGTACTACAATTTTCTGCGTCTTGGCAAGCAAGGTTATTGCGAGATTCAGGCAGAGTGTTCTGCGATTGGGAGGTATCTCGCCGGCAAGATCGCCGACCTCGGCCCATTCGAAATCATTTATGACGGAAACGACGGCATCCCTGGCCTTTGCTGGAAGCTGAAGGAAGGCCTATCCTTTCCGTTCACTCTCTATGACGTAGCGGATCGGCTGCGCGAGCGTGGTTGGCTGGTTCCCGCGTATTCCATGCCTCCCAATCGCGAAGACCTCGTTATCCAGCGCGTTCTCATCCGTCATGGCTTCACGCGCAAAATGGCTGAGGAGCTATTGCTCGAGATGACCCGCACCATCGAGCATCTGCGGCATCGGGCGGCCAGGCCACCGCGGTTGGATGCGGAAGTTGGCTCGCACAACCATTCAGGCAGGTGACCACAGCATCACTGGAGCTGTTTAGGGCTTTTGTTGACCTTCCGGTAATCAACACCGGATTCCTCTACGAATGGGAGTTCCAGTCTTCCGTTCAATCCGAGCCTTTCACTTTTACCGCGAAGAGCGCGTGGTGGGCGAGAATGAACAGCGTGAGATGGTCGGCACCGCCAAAGACAATGTCGATCGGACGCTCAGGCACGTCAATCTGGCCGATTTCCTTTCCCGCTGGATCGTAGACAAAGATCTGCCCGTTGGCAACATACACATTGCCCTTGCGATCGACGGCGACGCTTTCACCGCCGCGCTCCGCAAAGGGCTGAAGTTCGCTCAGCGTGCCGTTAGCAGCGACCCGCGCGCTGTAAGTTCGATCTTCCGATGCGCTGCTGACGTAGACGCGTTGGCTGGGAAGAGCGCTGATGAATCCGTAAGTATCGAGATTATCGGAGAAACGCCAGCCAGTGGAGTCGGGCGGGCCTTGCTGGAAGACGCGGCCAGCAGGCAGGAAGGCGCTGCCGTCAGGTGAGACGTACTCCTTTACCTTTGGGGTCGACACGTCGTCGGCAAACATCTCGGCCAGCGTCTTGTAGGTCATAGTGCTGAAGTCGAGTTGGTTCTTGAATTCGCCATTGTTCCAGAAATCGGCCGGCAGAATCGCCGCTGCACCTGGATGCGGGGTCGTGAGTTGCGGCGCGAGAATCGTGATCTGATCCTCGGACGTGCCAGGCCGAAAGGAATAAACGGTTCCTTCTGGGCCAGCGGAGGAAACTACCAAAAGGTCGCCAGCCTTGTCGAATGCGAGATTGACTGGATCCAGAGGATTGTTGCGCTCAACGGTGAGCCCCTCGGTGGACGACCATCCAAAGATGCGCTGCTGATGGCGATCGACGAAATAGAGTTTACCGGAAGCATTGATCGCGGCGCCGGAGATCGAGAAGAAGCCATCTTCCAGTTTTTCTAGCTTTGCGCCCGGCGCAAGCACGGCAGATGCGTCTGCGGGAACGGGAGTCGTCGGATTCTCCGGAATGTCGAGCACGGCGAATTCGCGCTCGCGCACTTCAAGTTTGTGACTGATGTCCTCGATCGCATTTTCGTAGGGGAATTTGCTCGCTCGGAGAAATGTGCCGCATCCATTGTCGTCGCAAATGGGATAGCCGCTTTCGGCGTTGATATGGACGTTGCGGAAACGAATGTTTCCGGAGCGGTAAAGGCGAACCGCGGCGGGGAAAGGTACACGGGAACGCGTGACGCGATAGCCGTGATAGTTGGCGACGGTGATGTTGTGCGACCAGTTAAATTCCAGCGAGAGCGATTCCGGACTTTCGCCGGCCTCTTCTTCGGTCTGCGGCGCATTAATGTCCCAGTTCTCGACGTGGTCGAATACGATCTCGTTGCGCACATGGTGTTCGTTGGAAAGCTCGTAGACGTGGCCGGGCGTCATTGTGTTTGAGACATAGAAACCGGCTTGGGTAAAAGTGTCCGGAGTCCAGATGTCCGCGAATGTGCCACCGCCCCCGCGCGTCACCCAGAGGCTCGGATATTGCCCGTCCCAGCGCTTGCTGAGATTTGAATCAGCCGTGTGGTCATTGTTGTAGGGATTGATGCCGGTGCCATGGCCGCCGAGGAAACGCACGTCGTCGATGAGCGAGCCGGCGCCTGCCTCCCACAACACTCCGACGGCGCGCTGATTGATGCCGCCTGTATAGACTCCAAACCCGCCGATGATGTTGGAGCCGCCAGCGGGCGCCGAGATCATTGGCCTCGGCGAGCCCACGCCTTGAAATCCTGGTGTGGAATCCTCAAGGTCGAATTGCGTCAGCATTGGATGCAGTCCGATCAGAACCGTGTCGGGCTCTAATGCGAGCGCATCGCTGACGCGGTAATGGCCACTCGGAAAATAGAGCACGCGATGCGTTTCGATGGCTCTCTGGATCGCGACAGTGTCGTCGGTAGTCCCATCGCCCACAACCCCGAGTGTATGTACATTGACCCAGTCCGAAGTCGGCGGCATCGCGGGTATCGCCGGCGGTAACGGAGCAGGCAGCGCGCTGAGTGCGGCGGCATCATAGAGCATGCCTATGACGCCGGTCATTCCTTCACCGGGCACGATGAGTCCGTAGTTAAAATTCGCGACCTGATAGATCGTGCCCTTGCCGTCGACTGTTTTACCGCTTTCGCGGAAGAGGGCGAAGGTCGGCACATCGTTAAGTACCGCATTCTCGAAGCCGACTTCGGTAAGGGGGTTTTTCTCGTTGCTGATGACGACTGCGGCTCTCGAAACCTGTTCGAAGCGGCAGTCTTTGACCCACAGCTCATCGGAGTAGTGCGGATCGATGTCGATGGCTACCGATTCATTGCGAAAAGTGTCGCGGATGAGCGTAAGACCCACCTCGTGCTCACGCACCGCGGTTTCGCGCTGGCCCTCGAAGACTGAATCAATGAGAGTGAACTGCCAGGCTGGCGAAGTCTTGTCGGTGAGGATGCCGTAGCGCCCGCCATAGAAATGAAGATCCTCTGCCTCGTTGCCGACCTCGGTGAGTGCGGCCAGGCCCGAGCCAATATGGAAATCCATATGACTGAGATAAGCGTGCTGGGCGACATGGAAGCGGACTGCGATCGCTGCCGGGTTTCCAGCACCAATCTCGAAATCGATATTGCTCATTGCCGAATAAAATGTGCCTTCGTCGGCGTCCGCCACTTTGTCATTCGGTGGCACACTACCCGGGGGCGGGAAGGGCACGCGCTTGCCGGAGCGGAGGATGGCGGCCGGACTCGCGCCCGTAAACATCACCATGACACCCTCGCCTGATTGAAATCCCGGCGTGTTGTCAGCAAGCAGGAAAACGGGGCGCGTGGCGCCATAGCCGATGAGACGAACGCCCGGCCAGAGATAGACTGTGCGTGTGAGGCGGTAGCGGCCCGTGGGCACGAAAACAATTCCCTCGCTAACGCCGCCTTCCGCTTTGTCGATGGCCGACTGAATCGCCGCGGTGTCGTCGCCGACGCCGTCGCCCTGTACCCCGAATTCCTGTGCTGTGAGGTACACAGCCTTGGGATCATCAAGACGCGTGGTGAAGACGGACGAAGCTGAAGCAAAGGAACGAACGCCAAGCAGCAGCATGGCGCAGAGCAGAGACATTTTCATAAGAATGTACCTTGTGAGCTTCTCGGTTTTTGCGCGGCGCTAGGTGCGCTCGGCGGCGTGGTACTCTCGGCGAATCTTTTCAATGTTAACCGTCGGCTTAGGGTATCTCATGCGCAGCGATTCCAGGTGTTCGACAACGATGCGCGCGATAGCCAGATTGCGAAACCACTTGTGATTGGATGGGATGATGAACCAGGGCGCGTACGCGGTGCTGCAGCGTGACAGTGCTTCTTCATAGGCAGCCGCGTAATCTTTCCAGAAGGCACGCTCCTTATAGTCGGCCTCGCTGATCTTCCAATGCTTGGTGGGGTCGTCGAGACGCTCCTTGAAGCGCTTCAGTTGTTCTTCCTTTGAGATGTGCAGATAGAACTTGAGAATGTGTGTGTCGTGCGCTACGAGTTCCTTCTCAAAGTTGTTGATCTGGTCGTAGCGGCGTGACCAAATACCTTTGGGGACTAGATTGTGAACACGAACGACCAGGACATCTTCGTAATGCGAACGGTTGAAGATGACGACTTCGCCTCGGGCGGGCGCAGGTATGTGCGCGCGCCACAGAAAGTCATGGGCCGCCTCTTCGGCGGAGGGTTGCTTGAAGGACGCAACACGGCAGCCCTGGGGGTTCATCGCGCCCAAAACGTGGTTGATAGCACCGTCCTTGCCCCCGGTATCGACGGCCTGGAGACAGATCAGCAACGAATGGCGGCGCTCGGCGTAAAGCAGATCCTGCAACTCACGAAGCTTCTTTTGATAATGCTCGATTTCATCGGCCGCGGACTTTGGGCTTTTGTGGCCGCCACTGAACGACGGGTCGATTTTCCTGAGTCTGACTTTGCTTCCCGGCTCGACCTTGAGATTTTTCAGGTAGCTCATTCCGATTCTCCACTCTAACGAAACCGACGCTGACTGGCCAAAATCGCACGCGAGCGTGCGAGGTAAGCTCGCTCCGGTCGGCATAAGCGCACGAGGAAGCTCGCTTGGCGGCAACACAAGAAATGCTATCAGGCCCGGAAGGCGATGGGTTTCGCGACGGGCGGGAATACATGGCAAGTCGTAACACGCGCGTAAACAGAACTAGACTATAGTCAAGGGGCGGATGCTCACGGCGCTCGAGCTGCAGGTCAATCCGAATCCGCTGCGACGCTGATTGTCAGCACGCAGAAAGGGGAGATGAATCATGGAAGCGACACTATCGCCAGACTTGTTGCGAAAATTGGATTCCTACTGGAGAGCTTCGAACTATCTCTCTGTTGGCCAGATTTATCTTTACGACAATCCGCTGCTCAAGCGCCCGCTTGAGATTGGAGACATAAAGCATATGCTCCTCGGGCATTGGGGAACGACTCCGGGGCAGAACTTCATTTATACGCACTTAAACCGGGTGATCAAGAAATACGATCTCGACATGATTTATGTTTCTGGCCCGGGGCACGGAGGGCCAGCGGTAGTCAGCCATACCTATCTGGAGGGCACTTATAGCGAAATATATCCGAATATAAGTCAGGATGAAGAGGGGTTGCGGAAGTTATTTATTCAGTTTTCATTCCCTGGAGGCATTCCAAGTCACGCATCACCAGAGACTCCAGGCTCGATTCACGAGGGTGGGGAGTTGGGTTATTCGCTCAGCCATTCCTTCGGAGCCATCATGGACAATCCCGACCTGGTCGTGGCGTGCGTGGTGGGCGACGGTGAAGCGGAGACGGGGCCGCTGGCCACCGCATGGCACTCGAACAAGTTTATTGATGCGGCGACCGATGGAGCGGTGCTGCCCATTCTGCATTTGAACGGATACAAGATTTCCAACCCCACTGTGCTGGCGCGCATCACGCATGAGGAGTTGGAGCAACTCTTGCGCGGCTGCGGGTGGACGCCTCATTTCGTGGAAGGGCACGAGCCGGAGCTGATGCACGAAGCCATGGCGGCGACCCTCGACCGCGTGGTGGAAGAGATCAAGAGATTTCAACGAGATGCCCGCGTCCACGGGAAAACAGCTCGTCCCCGCTGGCCAATGATCGTTCTCAACTCTCCCAAGGGCTGGACGGGGCCGAAGGTCGTCGACGGCCTTCAGGTGGAAGGCACAATCCGGTCGCATCAAGTGCCGCTCTCCGATCCGGCGACGAATCCGGAGCACCTGAAGCAACTGGAAGAATGGCTGAAAAGCTACCGGGCGGAGGAACTGTTTGATGAAAAGGGCCGCCTGAGGGCCGAACTGGCTGAGCTTGCGCCCACGGGCACCCGACGGATGGGCGCCAATCCGCACGCCAACGGCGGCATTTTTCTGCTCGACTTGAGGATGCCCGACTTTCGCGACTACGCAGCAGCCGTGCCGTCGCCTGGAGCGCCAGGCATCGGGGACACGCATGTGCTCGCGCCGTTTCTGCGCGATGTGGAAAAGCTGAATACGGAGCAGAGGAACTTCCGCATCTTCGGCCCGGACGAAACCATCTCCAACGGCCTGACCGCGGTGTTTGAAGCGACCAATCGGCAGTGGGATGCGGCCACCGTTGCCAACGATGAGTTTCTCGCACCAGAAGGGCGCGTTGTGGAGATGCTGAGCGAGCATCAATGCGAGGGCTGGCTCGAAGGTTACCTGCTCACCGGGCGTCATGGACTGTTCAACTGCTATGAGGCGTTCATTCACATTGTTGACTCTATGTTCAACCAGCACGCCAAATGGTTGAAAGTCACAAACGGCCTGCCGTGGAGACGAAAGATCTCTTCGCTCAACTACCTGCTTGCATCCCACGTTTGGCGGCAGGACCACAACGGCTTTACGCACCAGGATCCGGGATTTATCGATCATGTGGTGAATAAGAAGGCCGAAGTCGTGCGCGTATATCTTCCGCCTGACGCCAATTGCCTGCTTTCGGTGATCGATCACTGCCTGCGCAGTCGCCAATACGTCAACGTGGTAGTTGCAGGCAAACATCCTGCGCCGCAGTGGCTAAATATGGACGCGGCCATCAAGCACTGCACGGAAGGCATCGGTATCTGGCAATGGGCGAGCAATGATCAGGGCGTGACGCCGGACGCAGTGATGGCTTGCTGCGGCGACGTGCCAACGCTGGAGACGCTGGCCGCAGTGTCCATTCTGCGCGAGCATCTGCCGGAGTTGAAGCTGCGGGTGGTCAATGTCGTCGATCTGATGAAGCTGCAGCCGCAAACGGAGCACCCGCACGGTCTCAGCGACGCTGATTTCGACACTCTCTTCACTAAGGACAAGCCTGTCATCTTCGCCTTCCACGCCTATCCTTGGCTTATCCATCGCCTCACCTACCGCCGCACCAACCACGACAATATTCATGTGCGCGGCTACAAGGAGGAGGGAACGATTACCACGCCCTTTGACATGACGGTGATGAACGATCTCGATCGTTTCCACCTTGCCATGGATACCATTGATCGCATACCGCGTATTTGGGAGAAGGGCGCGTACCTGAAACAGACGCTCAAAGATAAGCTCGTCGAGCACGGACAATACATCCGGAAAGAAGGAAGGGACCTGCCGGAGATCCGCGACTGGAAATGGAAGGCTCAATAGACTTAGACGGCGCGGTGAGGCTCGAGGCGCCTGCCGAAGTCATTCATCCGCGAGAGAATCAACGGTCTCAGGCGGACGACGATTCGACCATCCGTTCTTCGGCCGTTTCGTGCGTATCGAATTCGAAGCGCGCAAAGATATGCGCAAATTCGCGTACAATCTGCTCGCGTGTGAAGCCCATGGCTTCGTAGCTATACTCGTGCGAACTGGAGTGAGTGCGAGCAGTAGTGACGGCCTCACGGAATAGCGACTCAAGTGCATCGCTCTCTAGGTAGCCAAAGCGGCTATAGATTGAACGGAAAACCTCATCCGGCGATTGCATCAGGTCGTCGTATTTGACGATCATGCAACGTTGCGGCGACTCCCGATCGATGACCTCAAGCGGATGATCGTACCAGTACTTTGTCCAAGCCAAAATCTCGTTGCAGTGGGGATATTTTTGCGGAGGATTACTGAAGAGGCGCCACATATAGCTGAACAACGAAATCGTGGAAGGCAACATCTCCAGCGGATTGCGGACTAAATAAAGGATGCGAGCATCGGGAAAGGTCTCCAAGAGAGATTCAATTCTGGCGCTGAACAATGGATTCTTGGCCATGTAATGACGGCCACCTGTGGCAAATAAGTGACGCTTGATGCAGCTTCGATAAAACGCCATAATGCGCAGCCGATCTGCGCGTGGAATCTCAGTGTCGAAATATTGGTAAGGTGGCAATTCATCAAGATAAGGAAATGCGAAGCCGGCAAAGAACGTCGACCATGCATAGAAGAGAAGGTGCTCGTCCTCTTCGGGATCGAAAAGACTGAACGAGTGAATCCGTAATTGGCCAAGGGATAGTGTGTCGAGCCGCCGCAGAACCTTTTCGCAAATATGGCCAAACAGTGTGTCGACGCGGTCCAGCAGGCCGACGATCCGTCGCTGCATGATCGAGGGCATCAGATAAATGTCGCCGGTCCGCAGGCCGGTAAACGTCGCTTCGTCGCGCGCTATTGTCCGCTGTACAAAGGTCGAGCCGCTGCGAAAGTTCGACACAATGAAGAGCGGTTTCTCGACCAGTTGTTTTCGGTACGCCGGGAAGAAGATCTCATCAGCGGTGAAGCCGATCCAGCCGGCTAGCAGGATGCACCCCCAGATCGGATAGAAAAGCAAAAGGAAAATGAACCGATCGCGCTTAAGCGGGCCAAACGTTCCGGCGCTCCGATAAAAGGAACGGACAGTCAAGCGCCAGAACAAGCGAAAGTTGAAGGTCATCGGACCGCGTAAACCCCTTCGGCGAAGCCGCGATGCTACTACGACACCTTCGTGCAGGCGATCGCACTATCTGCGTCACGAATGCACTTAGCGCAATCTGCGATGTTCCTGTATGCCGTTTCCACAACGATCAAGAAGGAACACTGCTGCTGTCAAGAGGGAACTGGCGAATCATGGCTTGATGAATACAGGCAACACACTCATCGGGAGTCTGAAGCGTCGTTTGGAGATGAACTTCAGGAGCGAGAGGAGGTTCGTACGGGCTATCAATGCCGGTGAAATTCCTTATTTCTCCGCGTCTTGCTTTGGCGTAGAGCCCTTTGGGATCGCGACGTTCACATTCCTGCAAAGGCGTGTCAACAAAGATTTCCAGGAACTCCCCAGGCTCGAAGAGCGAGCGGGCTCGATCGCGATGAGCCCGGTGTGGGCTGATGAAGGAGACGATCACGATTAAGCCGGCATCAACAAGCAATCGTGCGACCTCAGAGACCCGGCGGATGTTTTCGGTCCGGTCGGTCTCGGAAAAGCCGAGATCCTTATTCAGTCCAAGGCGTATATCGTCTCCGTCAAGCAAATAGGTGTGGCGGCCAACGGCGAACAAATGTCTCTCGAGGGCATTCGCAATCGTGGATTTGCCGGCTGCGGGAAGGCCGGTGAGCCAGAGACACACCGGCTGCTGGAGTTTCTGTTTGGCGCGGGCCTTCTTGTCAATGTCCATCGCTTGTCAATCAGAGGTAATGGTTGGATATTCATCAAACGAGAAGACTTCGGACCGGCGCTTGATAGTGATCTTAGACATGTTCCCCAGTATAAGCGTGAGGAGCTCGTCGAACTGTTCCCATTCAGGCTGACATCCGGAGACTGTTCTTCCAATCCAAAATTGTTGGCCGGGCCGGGGGTGCGGCGTAGCCACTGCCGAGCATGTAGATTGACAGGGCCGAGGATTTTCCCGCCGGCAGTTTGCCGTATCTCCGGAGCGATGAACCTCCTGAAGTGAGTCAGACTGACGGCGCATGCGAGCCTTGACTCCGACACATCAGTGCGCGAGAGCCTGAATTTGCGACGCAACGAAGTCGTGGATGAACATCAGGCTGGTGGGAGACGACACGATTGCCGCGTTGGTTTGTCCAGCTGCATGAATGAGGAGGAAAGGGCGTGGATCCCATTGGCCGCCGCGGGAGACGCGCTCGTCTTCGTCGCTCCAACCGGGAGTTGTGCGCCATATTCTGGTGCGCCAGGAGTGATCTCCCTGGATGACCAGGGTCGTTTCCGGCCAGCGCGGCTGTGCCTGAAGAATGTCGAGCATCTGGCCCAAAAGGCGGTCAGAATAATCCAGCGAATCCAGATAGGATCCGCCCACGCCGTAGTCCTGCGAGTGGCGATCCCAAAAAGCAGGCGGATGAGGCACAGGAAGATGCAGGTAGATGATATCGGCGTGGCTAATTGCAAGCGTCGCAAGAGCGTGCTGGCTCATGTCCTTCACAGTCACTACGTGGCTTAGAGATTCCCAGTGGGCGACATCGGCTACTGCCACGCGAGGCGCAACGAGTTGCTCGGCCACGATGCGCAGTGGAAACCACACGTCATCAGCGAAACTGGCATTGATTGATGGAGGGGCGCCGTCTTCAGTGTCGTCGTTGCTCCAATAACACTCGGTGGCTGTGCCCACGTAGATCGGGCAATAAGCCAGGTACCAACCGACGATCGAAGTCGAGATACCGCGCTGCCTGGCCATACCGAACAACGATGCGTCAGGGTCAAAAGGTTCCCAATTAGGATCGTCAGCGGTGCGAACGATTAATTGGTTTTTCGCGGTAAAAGTAGAACTCGTCACGATGCGGCCCAGAAGTAAACTCGGGACAACCAAGTTGGTGTGGTAGCCAATCGGCGTCACGTTCGTGTACACCGTACTTTGCAGACGCAACCGATCAAAGTTTGGAAGATCGAGCGAAGGATCGCGAACTTCGAACACCGGCTTATACGCCAACTCGTCGAAGACAATCCATATCAGGCGCGGTTTGTCGCCAGGCTGGTCGGGTATGGAGCCCGCAAATGCCTGAATGCCGGGACGCCAGAAGGCAGCGCTCACCAGTTGAGCGGTCATGACGAATGCAAACACCACGGCTCCCGTGAGAACGGCGCTGCTCAGGCGATAGAGTTTTGACGCGATATTGGGTGCGGAAAAAATCAGAAACGCGAGAAGCACGATCCACGCGACTACTACGATCGCAACGCCTGCATACGGAATTCGAAACGGGAGAATTCTGAGATTACAGACGAGCAGGTAAATCGGAAGTAGAGCGAGGGCGAACCACCGGATTCGCGTCCAGACTTTCAAGCCTCGGAGGATCGCCAGCAAGCCTGCGAAAACCAGGCCGACAATCGCAAGATCGATTAGCTGCGCCAGAACCAAGCGGGTGAGCGGCCAGGGAACGCGCATTCGCTCATCGCCCAATGTAGAGGTGAGGTCAACATAGCTAGGAAGGAGGAGAATGGCGGCGAAGCCCCAAGCCTGGGCGATCCGTTTGATCATGCCGCGCTTCTCCCCTATCGCTGAAGTTCATCGATGCCGGTCGTACTGTCCACGAGTCAAATTCTATCGAACAGCAGAAGAACCCGCCCGTTGCCCAATTGCGCACGATCGACGACGGCAAAGTGCGGCGCGAATGCTTGCGTCAAATCCTCCTCGGTCAAATGGCCGTAGAGATCGTCACGGCCGCGCAGCCATTCTTGAAACATAGGATCGGAGGCCGGAACCCACTCCAGCAGGAGCCAGCGCCGCGTAAGGCACGCGCAAAGATCGGCGATGTGCGTCAGCGGCAACTGATCGCGAAGTATAAGGTGATGAAGGACCGCGAGCATGAGAACCAAATCAAACTTGCCGGTGAGGCGGTCGAGCAGAGAAAAGTGTTCGCGATTGCGCCATCCCGCTGCGGGCGTCGGGCGCGCGATGTTTGCGACCAGAACCGTGATGGGCTTGTTCTGCGTGGCTGCGGTTCGCCACATCTGCTCAAGAGCGACGGAGTCGCTGTCGAGGGAGATAACTTTGGCACCGGCGTCGGCAGCCAACAACGAATAGGTCCCCGTGTTGGCACCGATATCGAGAACATGTTCGGGTCGACATCGCGCGAGTACGCTCTTAACGAACTGCTGCTTCTCCTCGACGTCGGTGGGCTGATAGTGGCTGGCGGATTGTTCGTATCCGCTCCATTGGCTATGGCCCTGCTGGCCGGTGGCGTTGCCAATCTGCCTGCCAAGGCGCGCGATCCGCTTTTGCAGCAGATGCGTCGCGAGTGATGGATCCTTCGCTGATGGAGTCTGACTGGAGATGGCGCGCCTTGGGCCAGACCGATCGAAGAGCGTGGCCAAGGTAACTACATCGAGCAAATTGAGATTCAGTCGCCGCCAGCGCGGCAGGGCATCATAGATTTCGCGTGGCTCATAGCCGTCGCGCTCAAAGAGAGTCGCGCGGAGCGGCCAGCTCAAATGCTTGGCGGCCACAAGTGGTAGAAGAAATGTGCGCACGAATTGGCCGTAGGCAAGCCACACGGTCGAGCGCGGATCGCGGCGCTCGAAGGATAGGACATCCACGAGGATGGGGCGCGGACCTGAGAAGAGAACGTTGAGCGGCGTCGCATCCTTCAGAGTCCACCCGGCGTCGATAGCCTGTCCGGCGACGCGCAGCGTGAGTTCTGCGGCGGCGCGCCACTGAGCGGTAGTCCACTCCCATGGATAGCTGATGGGATCGAGGCGTGGATGCTCGAGCCATAACTCGCCGGATGCGATCTTCGGATGGGAGCCGGGCTCGGCAATCCGGCTGGGAATCAAATCGCCGTTTTGTTCGAGCGTGCTCCGCAACGGAGACGCAAGGAACGCTCGCGTTTCTTCCACTGCAGATGGGCGAATCCGCCGCAAAGCACAGCCAGCCGTAAGCCGGAGTTCCCCAGCAGGATCACGGAAGGTTATTTCCAATTCACTATCTTGGGACGGGAGAGCCGATTCTCGGGAAGAAAACTCTTCGCGCCCATTCACGGATTTTGCGAGTCCTCGCCTTGTGCGATGGCAGGCCGTTCTTCCGTGTCCGGCCTGGATGCGTCATCTGATCGGAAGAGTGAGTAGATCTTCCGGCGCAGGTACCAACCGGTGGCTACCAGCGCCGATCCAGCGGCCTGAACGGCCAACAGCCCGGTGCCTGGATCTGCATAGGCGTATGCAGGGCGCTCAAATACTAATGCTGCGCCAACAAGAATCAAGACAACTGGAATGATGCGAAACAGCTTCATGCGGCTCACAGGCGACTCCGGTATGCGATGGCAGATTCGTCCGGAAGTAAAACGACTCTTATCCGAAATCGAACTCGAGCGACCATCTAAGTAAACCTAGACGGTAATCAGGCCAACAAAGTTTACAAATACGACATTATTCTATCCCGAAAGTAACCAAGAATTTCGACGCCAATTTATGCAGCGTGCAGGCATCCCAGACGGGTTTTCTTGCATCGCATAACCGGAATTATCTCTGAATTGTCTGCTCGCCCCAGCGCCCGCCATTGCTGTGAGACATGTTAATGTTCTCAGCCGGACTCGCAGGCTTCGCCTCGTCCGGCCGGATTCTCGGTCGCGACGCTGTCCACCCGTTTATGTCGATACACCCTAAGGAACGAAGGCCAGTAACGCTTCGGTTGAAGGCTAGGCTTGTGCGGCTGGCGCGGCGGAATCTGGCTTGGACTTTGGCACTTCCTTGCGCCCCGGGGCGAGGATGGCGTGGAGGATGGTGCCCTCCATGCGCGGCATGAATTCGACCACACCAGCGCCGCCGATGTCCTGGATCAGTCGGTTAATGATCTTATAGCCGAGCTCGCGATGGGCCATCTGGCGACCGCGGAAGCGAAGACTCGCTTTCACCTTGTCGCCCTCAGTGAGGAAGCGAACGGCCTGATTTTTCTTAGTCTGGTAGTCGTGCTCGTCGACCGTAACGGAGAACTTGACTTCCTTGACGGTGATGACCTTCTGGCGCTTGCGCGCGGCGCGTTCGCTTTTTTCCTTCTCGTAGAGAAAACGGCCGTAGTCTTGGATTCGGCAAACGGGCGGGACTGCAGTGGGTGAAACTTCGACGAGGTCAAGGCCGCGTTCGCGGGCTATTCGGAGGGCCTCGAAGGGCTGGAGGATACCAAGTTGTTCGCCATTTTCGTCGATGACGCGAACTTCGCGCGCACGAATTCTGTCATTGATGCGGATAAAGGACTTGGCAGCGCGTTTATCGAATGCGATGGTACTCCTCCGAAAGCGTGCCGAGCGGGCCGGGGCAAGCCACCCCATGGGCCGCAGCAAAGCGACGCAAACTGAGTATAACATTGGCTCGGCTTCTCTGAAGAAGGAGGTTAGCGGTCTGGAAGGGCGGTGAACTGGCCGTCAAGACCGAGAGCGGTGATGTGGACCTGAAGGAGTTGATTCGATGGGAACCGACCGCCGAGGTTGATAGGAAGGAAGTTCTCAGACAGGGCGGCAGTCAAGCCGCAGGAGGCGAGCGAGTCGGGTGAATGCAGCGTGATGGCGGCAAGTTCGCGTCCGATGAAGCGGCTGCGATGGGCGTGCGTCTTCTCGGCGGCAAGGGCGCGGAGCGCGGCCATGCGTTCTTCAATGGTGGCTGCCGTAACGGGCGATGCGGAATGAAGCGCCCAGCCGGGCGTGCCCGGACGCGGCGAAAAGGGAAAGAGGTGAAGGTAGCCGAATGGCAACGCACGCACGAAGGAGAGCGTTTCCTCAAATTCCAGATCGGTCTCGCCGGGGAAACCGACCATGACATCCGCGCCCAGGGTGAGATCAGGGCCGGCGGCCCGCAGAAGCGCCGAGACTTTATCCGCATAGTGCCATGGCCGGTAACGGCGGTGCATGCGACGCAGCACTGCGTCGGAGCCAGACTGCAGAGGAAGGTGGGCGTGGCGAGCGATGCGCTGGCCTCCGAATTCGCTCAGAAGACAGATGAGTTCCTCGTCCCAATCCATGGGCTCGATGGAACTGAGGCGCAGGCGGGGCAGGCTGGTTCGCGTGAGGATAGCGCGGATCAACCCTGCAAGCGACTCTCGTCCGAGGCCAGAAGAGAAATCGCGACCCCAGCGGCCGAGGTTGATACCCGAAAGCACCAGTTCGTTGCCGCCAGACGCAACGAATTCCTCAACCTGGCGAAGCACCGCCGCGTAGGGCAGGCTTCTGGAGGGGCCACGCGTCGTTGGGATCACGCAAAACGTGCAGCGATTGCTGCACCCTTCCTGGATTTTCAAATTGGGACGAGTCTGCACGCCGGGCGCGGGCGGTGCTTCCTCAAGAAAGGAGTGGGCGAAGCGATCGTCAGCCCAGATGGGGACAGCTTGTGCCGCGCTCCCGGAGAGCAGCGAGGAAACAGGGACAAGCGAGGGCGGTATGGTTGAGGGTTCCCCCTTACCTTGCGCCAAATTGAGGACAATTTCCGGGGTAAGGGCCTTGTGGCTATTGCCGACGACGGCGGCCACGCCGGGCATGGCCGCAAGTTCTTCGGGTGCGCGCTGTGCGTAGCAGCCAGTTACGACGATTCTGGCCGCTGGATTCCTGCGATGTATGCGGCGGATGAAGGCGCGGGCCGTGCGATCGGCTTCGGACGTGACGCTGCAGGTATTCACCACCACCATGTCGGATTCGAACGGTTGGCGTTCGGCAAATGCACGCAGGTGACTGGCGATGGCCTCACCGTCGGCGCGGGCCGCGCGGCAGCCGAAGTTCTCAATATGAAATCCGGGCATCTTTCTTAGTTTAGAGCCTGGCCTGGCGCCTCGCCGCTTACGGCGTGCCGTTTGCGGCCTTCCCAACGTGAGCGCCGCTTGAGGCGCGTTGTAGCGATTCTCCGGTATACTGGAAGAGAAGAATTCCTCTGCGCACTCGTTCGATCCTATGTCGTACTCCTCGACTGCATATGTTCCGGTTTCTGTCCGGTCTGCCGCGCGGGGACGGACGCGGCATATTGCCGGATACGTTTATTTCACATTTATCTGCTATGTCTCCATAGGCCTGCCGCTTGCGGTCTTGCCGCCGTTCGTGCATCTGCGCATGGGCTATAGCGCGGTGCTTGCCGGGCTGGCCATCAGCATTCAGTACATTGCTACGCTGCTCAGCCGGCCATGGGCGGGGCGTATCTCCGATCACATGGGCGCCAAGGTCTCGGTGCTGTGGGGCATGGCGGGGTGCACTGTGAGCGGTGCGCTGCTGGTGGGCGCGGCAGCGCTGCACCAGGTGCACTGGCTCAGCTTTACGGTACTCATTCTGAGCCGCCTGGCGCTGGGAGTGGGCGAGAGCCTGGGCTCGACCGGAGCAACGCTGTGGGGCATTACCAGTGCGGGACACGAGCACACGGCGAAGGTGATTGGGCTCAACGGGATCAGCACGTATGGCGGAATGGCGCTTGCCGCGCCGCTCGGGGTAATTCTGGATCAACAGTGGGGTCTCAAGTCCATCGGGTTGTTGACGATTCTGATTGGCGCGGTGAGCTTTGTGATCGCCTGGCGGAAGGAACCGGTGGCGGTGGAACCGGGCGAGCACATGCCGTTCGCTCACGTTCTGGGGCGCGTTGCTCCGCACGGCATGGGACTGGCTCTAAGCGGCGTGAGCTACAGCGTGCTGGCCACGTTCGTCACGCTGTTTTATGCCAATCGGCACTGGAGCGGAGCGGCGCTATGCCTCACGGCGTTCGGAATTGGGTTCATCGCAGTACGCCTGCTGTTCATCAAGATGATCAGCCGTTTCGGCGGATTTCCGGTGGCGATTGCATCGCTGCTGGTTGTCTGCGTTGGCATGGTTCTGCTGTGGCAGGCTGTGTCGCCATGGATGGCAATGGCGGGCGCGGCAGTGGGCGGATTAGGCCTGTCGCTCATCTTCCCGGCCATCGGCGTGGAGGCCGTGAAACGCGTTCCCGAGTTCAGCCGTGGTACCGCTCTGGGAGTTTACACGGCGTTCGCTGATGTGTCGTTCTTTCTCGTCGGCCCGATCGCCGGTGCGATCATTGGCTTCTACGGCTACGCGAGCGTGTTCTTGTTTGCGCTGATCAGCGTGCTCATGGCGCTGGGAATCGTGATCGTGCTGAAGGAGCTGCAGAAGCATCAGGCGAATTCGTAGGTTTCGGGTGTCAGGTTTCAAGTGGCTGTGAACGACGCCAGCCACAGAATGAAGCGGTTCGGGAATCACGCCTCGACTTTTCTGTTTTCTGGCCGGTGAATCCACTTTCTCGCCGTCTTCGATATACTTCTTCACAACCCGATCATGAAGCGCCACGTCCTCATCTTCGGTCTTGTCGGCGGCCTGCTCATCGCCATTCTCCAATACACTGAATACCGCTTCGTCATCATCCAGCATTCGGTAGAGATCTACGGCGCGTTCGTTGCCATCCTCTTCGCGACTTTCGGAATCTGGCTCGGCCGCCGCATCACGCGCACAGGCGAAATCGTCAGTCGGGAAACGATTCGGGAAACGGTCATGGTCAAGGAAGTGCTTGTCTCCGCGGAAGCCCCCGCGCCCTTCGTTCCCAGCCCGCTCCCCTTCGCGCCCAATACGGCCCACCAGCAGACCCTCGGCATCACTGCGCGCGAGCTTGAAACCCTAACGCTGGTCGCCCGCGGCTTCAGCAATCGCGAGATCGCCACGCAGCTTTTTGTTTCAGAAAACACCGTCAAGACACACTGTGCCCGCGCTTTTGACAAGCTCGGTGCCGCCCGCCGCACCCAGGCCGTCCAACGCGGTAAAGAGCTAGGGCTGCTGCCGTGACCGCAGCCCCCGAAAGCACGATTTCCGCTCAATTCCTCAAAAAATCATCCGAAAGGGTGACGACATCCGGCCCTGAACCACCGCAGAGTGACTCCATCGTGATTCGCACCAGGAGCCTGCCATGAAAAAAACCGTCCTCACCTTCGGCCTGATCTCCGGCGTCATCATCTCCGTCCTAATGGGCGGCTCGCTTCTTATCGCCAACAAGATCGGCTCCGGCCACAGTATGGTTCTCGGCTACACCATCATGGTGGCGTCGTTCCTGCTGGTCTACTTCGGCATCCGCAGCTACCGCGACAACACCCTCGGCGGCCAAATCTCCTTTGGCCGCGCCTTCGCCTGCGGTATCCTGATCACCTTCATCACCTGCGTTTGCTACGTCGCCTCGTGGGAGGTCCTCTACTTCAACTTCATGCCCCACTTCATGGACAGCTATTTCGCCGCGCAAATTCACAAGGTACAGTCCTCCGGACTTGACCCCGCCACCACCGCCTCGCAGGTCGCTGCCATACAGCATTCTGCGCAGCTCTACCAGAACCCTTTCGTCAACATGGCCTACACCTTCATGGAACCCCTGCCCGTCGGCCTTATCATGACTCTCATCTCCGCTGCCATGCTCCGCCGCAAAGTCCCTCTGAACCCACAGCCGATCGCGCAGTCATGAACTTATAAATCAAATGGCGGAAGCGTAAGCCCCCGACCCTCTGTATTCTGAACTCTCAATCGGTTCTCATAGGAGGCAGCATGGCATCAATCACAGGCTTCGGCGGTATGTTTTTGCGAGCGGATGATCCAAAAGCTCTATATCAGTGGTACGAGCGGCATCTCGGCCTGGTGAAATCCGAGGGAGCTTTCGCGTTTCCCGCCCCTACGCAACACCCCCGGGTCGTCTTCGCTCTTTTCAAGCATGACAATGACTACTTTCCGCCGGCACAGAAAGCAATGATCAATCTCCAGGTGGACGACCTGGATGGTTTGCTCGACCGTTTGATGGGCGAAGGCGTCTCCGTCGATCCAAAGCGCGAAAGCTATGACTTCGGAAAGTTTGGCTGGATCACCGATCCGGAAGGAAATCGCGTCGAGCTTTGGCAGCCTATCGCAAATGAATGATGCTGATGCCGCCCCAGATAGATCCCTGGAAGCCGGCCTGAGTTCTGTGATCTTGTGAGCGGATTGGTGCGGGTTTTTGAGTCCGTTCGGCGCTTGCGCAAGGTAAGCGCGCCGGCGAGGGCTGAAGCGCATCCACCTTCTGGGGCGCCTCGCCGCGTCAGGTGTCTACGTCGATGGCGAGGCAGACCGGGGCAGCGCCTGATACGGGTTTCGAGCTGGGATTTCTCCCGCAAGCATATGACACTCTCCCCGCCGGATGAAGACGTTGCCTGGATTGTCTCTATTGAGAATCTGGAAATGCGTGTAGAAGCTGTGACCATCCATTTCCACGTTCAGGCCGCGTCTTTGACACTTTGGGCAAACCTTCACCTCTCCGCCCTCGACTCTGGTTCCTATTGGAAGAACTGTGTAGTCAGAGATCAAAGTTTCTCCCTCCTAGTGTTTGAATCCTCATTGCGTTCGGGGTTGGGGAATGCACATTCACCTGCTGCTGTCGCCGACAGGCACGCAGTATTCGGACTATAGGCGGCATCGACGGGGCTGGGAAGGCCACACTGTGAATGCGTCGTTACGTGGGTACCCGCGCGCGGAAACTAAGGTGGGAGGGGTGTTGTGGGCCCCAAATGATTCAGGAGCCTGAAGGCTCCCGTTCCCTCCAATCAAGGGAAGAGAGGTTGCGCGGGAGGTTGTTCCTGCGGGCCCAGCAGCATAGCTGAACGCGTGCGGTGGACGGCGATGGCGATGACGGCGAGCGCAAGGACCAAAAAGAGCGCGTGGCTGGCTAGAGCGATCGACTTGGAGCAGGGAACGATCGGAGGCTGCATGAAGGCATGCACGCCGTACACGAGCGCTCCGCCGGCGCCGACGCTGAGGGTGTGCAGAGGCGTCCATGCGCTGCGCTCAGAGAACAGACCCAGCCCAAGCAGAAACACAAGATCGATGCCGAGCATGAGGGCGGGCGCGCCCCAGTTCCATTTCCATAGAATCGGCGAGAGCATAATGGCTGCACCGAAAAGGAATGCGGCGACGCCGGTGATGAAAGCGGGGGGCGCGGGCAAGGGCTGGCGGGGCGAATCGGACTGCGCGAGAGTGGCTAACGTTGCGGCCGGGGCGGACAGGTCGCGAGAAGCGGGCGAAATGAGGAAGGCGGCGGCGGCGAAAACGACAACGAGCAGAGCGGACACGATGAATTGCGCTTGGGTGGCGCGGAACGGGTCGTGATGGAACGTGTACCAGGTGTTGTAGACAACGCCGATAGCGACGAGAACGGCGGCGACGGAGAGGCCAATGTTGCCCAGCCAGGGCGTGCGGGCGCGCGACGGGTAGAGGCCTTCGGTGAGCGCGATGGAGACACCAATGCTCCAGAAAGCGTGGACATTCAGCATGAATAGGGTCCACCAGGCGCCAATGCCGAGGGCCGGAATCCATCCGTGGGAGAGGAGGTGCATGTGCATGCCGAAGATGTCGGGGTTGAAGAGCGTTTGCGTGGTGAATGCCTCCTCAATGATGGCGTAGGCGACGCCGAGGAGAAGGATGGTGGGCCAGCCGCGGCCAGAACGGCGGGTGAGCTCGCGGATGAGCAGCGCTCCGCCGCCGTACATGGGTGCGAGGACGATGATCAGCGGGAGCCATGTGGCCGGGAAATCGCCGAGAAGGAATTCGGCGACGATAGGCGCTAGAAAGAAAAGCGTGATGGCGGCGAGGATGGAACGTTGCCTATGGGACATACTTGCCTCGGAGGGATGAGTGAATTGTACGCCGGGGAAACAGCTTTCAGCGGCTCGCGCTGTTCATCGCTCTGGAGACAATGGTCGGACCTGACGCAGGGTCAGGGTCAAGTGGAGAATTGGCTTTTAGATTTGTTAGAAAAGGCTGGCGGGGAACCCTTGCTATTCTCTCCTAGAGGTTTTTGCCATGGCTAAGGGCGCAGGTTTTCCCTATGAAACACGACTCAATATCCTTTATAAGCCGCTGGAGCTGATCGATGTGCACGCGGTTCCCGGCGCGAACGAATTCAAGTGGTTCAATCAAACCCTGTGCAAGGTGAACGAATCCGTGGTGCGTATGGCCGCCATTGAAGGCGAGTACCACTGGCACAAACACGATGAGGACGATGAGTTTTTTTACGTGGTGGAGGGCGAACTGCTGATCGATCTTGAGGATCGAACCGTGGCGCTGAAGTCGGGACAGGGATTTGTGGTACCGAAGAAGGTGGTTCATCGGACGCGCGCGCCGAGACGGACAACGATTTTGATGGTCGAGAACGCGGGGATTATTCCGACGGGAAGTTAAGGCAGCGCGAGTCTTCTGTGAGGTCCAGCGTTGTGCTTTCCCCGGTCCCCGAATGCGAGGGACTGGGGGCACCCCATAAATCTCAGCGGATGCTGAACGGCCACCCCGGAGGGTGGCCGCTTTGGTTTCGATTGCCGCATGAGCGTTAGCGTTCGCCCTTGCGCCAGTTAACCAGGTCGCCAAGCGTCGTGGTCGAGCTGGAGACCGGCTGTTTGTGAGGTTGCTCCCGTCTGGGGCTGGAAGTTTCAGCGGCGGAGTGGGCGGATTCGTGATTGCTCCCCGTGCGCAGGCTGAGGCCGACCTTCTTCTCTTCGACGTTAATCTTAATGATCTTGAAGTCGTGCTCCAGGCCCTGTTCGAGCGGGGAGTGGCCGTCGACAGGATCACCAGCCTCGGAGATGTGGCAAAGACCTTCAACACCCTCGGCAATTTCCACAAAAGCGCCGAATTGCGCGGTGCGCAGAATCTTGCCGTGAACGACGTCGCCGACACGGTGCGTGGCGAAGAAGCTCTCCCAGACATCGGGCTGCAACTGCTTGATGCCCAGCGAGAGGCGGCGGTTCTGCGGCTCGACGCCGAGGACAACGGCTTTGACCTTTTCGCCCTTCTTGACGATCTCAGACGGATGCTTGACGCGCTTGGTCCAGCTCAGGTTGGAGACGTGGACGAGACCGTCGATGCCATCTTCGATTTCAATGAAGGCTCCGAAGTCAGTAAGGTTGCGGACGCGGCCCTCAACGATGGCGCCAATGGGGTACTTGTCAGTGAGGCGCTCCCATGGGTTCTCGAGGAGCTGCTTCATGCCGAGGGAGATGCGGCGGTCGGCTGGATTGACGCTGAGGACGACGGTGTCGACCTCGTCGCCAGGCTTGACCAGCTTGGAGGGATGTTTGAGGCGCTTGGACCAGGTCATCTCAGAGAGGTGAACCAGGCCTTCGATGCCCTGCTCGAGTTCAACAAACGCGCCGTAGTCAGTGACCGAAAGGACGCGGCCGTGGACCTTGGCGCCGACGGGATAACGCTCCGTGGCATCGAGCCAGGGATCGGGCGTCAACTGCTTGAAGCCGAGCGAGACGCGCTGCTTTTCCTTGTCGAATTTGAGAACCTTGACCTGAATTTCGTCGGCGACGTTGACCAGATCGCGGGGATGAGTGAGGCGTCCCCAGCTCATGTCGGTGATGTGGAGCAGGCCATCAATGCCGCCGAGGTCGACGAATGCGCCGTAGTCGGTGAGGTTCTTGACGGTGCCGGTGAGGATCGCGCCCTCTTCAAGGTGCTCCATGGTGGCCGAGCGCTTGGAGTTCTGCTCTTCTTCCAGAATTTCCTTGCGGCTGACCACGACGTTGCCGCGCTTTTTGTTGAGCTTGATGACGCGGACTTCGATCTGCTGGCCGAGGTAGGTGTCGAGATTGCGCACGGGGCGAATCTCAAGCTGCGAGCCAGGCAGGAAAGCCTTCATGCCGATGTCGACCGTGAGCCCGCCCTTGACGCGGCTGACGACGGTGCCGGTCACGGGCGTCTTGTTGTTGGCTGCCTTCTCAATGGTGTCCCAGACGCGGAGGCGCTGGGCCTTCTCGTAGCTGACTAGATAGCCGCCTTCGGCTTCTTCGCGCTCGATGACAACTTCAATAATGTCGCCGGGCTGGAACTTGACGGCGCCGGTGTGGTCGACAACCTGCTCCAGAGGCACAAGGCCTTCAGACTTGAGGCCGACATCGACGACCAAATATTTTTCTGTCTGCTTCTCGACCTTGCCGGAGACAATTTTGTCTCCATAGGCCTCGACGGCGGCGGCTTCTGCGGCCTGCTCGCGCTCAAAGGCTGCCAGGGCCTCAGAGAAGTCGTCAGGTGGCTCTGTGGACGAGGTGGCACGAGGCGCAACGGCAGGGGCAGGCGCTAATGGCACCGAAGTCTCGACAACTGGCGCAGACGATTCGACAACTGCTGCAGGCGCCGCCGGAGTTTCTGAAGGTGCGGGCTCTTCAAGTGTTTCGGCCTGAGCGACAGGCTCGGTTAGGGCATCGGCGTCCAGTGGAGGTGCATCGACAACTGCTGAGCTGTCAATATTCGTCGTGGAAAGGTTGGACGTGGATTCGTACGACGGCTGCTCAAGCTCCGTCGCAGGGTCTAGCGTTGGGGTTTCCAATTCGGTGTTCAGGGTTATGCTCTCGGTTTCGGGATTGAGGACGTTTGCCATTACAGGCTGCTCCGGGACTGTGCTCCAGCGAAGGATTGCTCCAGCCGCTGGGTGGCTCCCACGCCGCAATTCCGCGTTCCGGTCGCCTTCGGTCCCTTGACTTGCCCTCGCGCCGCGTGACGCGCCGGTTTGTCTTCCGCAGGAAATGCCGTCCCCAAGTGATTGCTCTGGGGTAAAACACGGCGGGTTTCCTTGGGAAACGCCGGCAGGCAACGGCTTGCTGGGAGGGCGGCCGCAACTCACTGCTGGAATCCGCGCAGGAAGCTACCCTTTAAGTGTAGCAATCTCCGTGATGCAGCGTCAATTAAAGCACGGTCAATTGAGCTGATCAAAGCAAATGAGTTAGGGCAAATGGTTTAGGGGCGGCGCAACGCGTTCAGAGGATGGGCGCCGGCCGGAACGCGGATTTGGACGGACCGGGTCGATATTGGATTGTGCGCCTTATAATCGAGCCACTGAATGCCCGCCTCTGAAGCCTGTCGATTCCAGGATTCTCGAGATCCACCCAGGATGTTGCCCTTGATGAAGTATCTTGCTCTGGCCGTATTCGTGATTTCAAGCGCGGCGTTGGCGGAGACTTGCACCCTCGAAACCTACGCCTCGTCGTGGATGGCATCGGGTACGCCTTTTTTGGTCAAGTGCCCATCTGGTGAGTATTCCGGCACCCTCGTGACTACTCCCGCGCGGCGATTCTTCCGCCGTGGCCACATGCTGCTTAAGTTCGACCAGCCTGTCATGTTGCGCACTAGGAGCGCCGGGGACGAAGAAAAGATTCAGCCGGGCCGCGGCCGGCAGATTGCCAATATGCTAATGGCCGGAGGAGTTGGAATTGGCACAAAAGACCTGACCGATGGGTTGTCGGGAGCGGTATTCAAGTCCTGGTACATGATTCCGACCTCCTGCGTTACGCTGGCATTCTTTTCGAATGGCGGTGACGTGAACCTGAAGCGAGGGGATAAGCTCGAAATTGCGCCGTTAAGGAACTGAGCCGGCGTTACCATCAGAGATGGATAACCAGCGATGGATCACCTTTGGACTCCCTGGCGCTATGCCTACATTACTTCGACGGAGAGCGCGGCGCGGCGCGGCGTACCCAAGGAACTGGATGCGTGGCCCGGCGATCTGGGCTGCGTTTTTTGCAATCTGCTTGCGGCCATCGACTATGCCATTGCGAACGGAATGGACCGTGACAAGGCTGAGGCCGCTGGCGGGCTGGTTCTGCGCGCGAAGCACTGCTTCATTTGCCTGAATGCGTTTCCGTACACGTCAGGGCACGTGCTGGTAATGCCCTACGCGCATCTGGACCGGCTGGCGGCGCTGAATCCCGAGACCGCACACGAGTTGATGGACCTTACGCAACGAACTGAGCGCGTGCTGGAGCGTGTTTACAGGCCGCATGGATTCAATTTCGGAATGAATATAGGCCAGGCTGCAGGCGCGGGCGTGGCGGGACACCTGCATGTGCACGGCATGCCGCGCTGGATTGGAGACACAAGCTTCACGACCACTGTGAGCGAGACACGCGTTCTCCCTGAAGATCTGGAAACGACCTGGAAGCGCCTGAGGAAGGCGTTTGGGGAGCAGGGCTCAAGTTAGCGAGGGAGCAAGGGACTGCGGGGGCGGTCACTGTTCGCTCTTTACTGCAGCTCTGTATCATGGGTTCGCCTGGAAAACGGCTCTTGAGGGACCTAATGAGGAAATTGCTTTGTGTTTGCGCTGCAATGGCGATGATGCTCAGTGCTGCGACCGCAATGGCCGCGAGCGTGACGGGAACCTGGACGGCTCAGGCAACGACGCCGGATGGCAGCAGCTTTCAACTGACTTTCACCTTCACGCAGGACGGCGCCACGCTGACCGGGACGGTGCAGGGACCGGGCGGAGACCCGATGGAAATCAGCAACGGCAAGGTGGATGGGAACAAGTTCACTTTCGACGTTTCGTTCAACGGGATCACGATACACCACGACTGTACGGTGGACGACGGATCGATCAAGATGGAGACGAAGACTGATTCGCCGGATTTCCCCGGGATGGAATTGACGCTGACGCGAGTAAAGGAAATGCCGGCGACGCCCACAACGCCAAATTAGTAAGCGCCTCAATGGAGCAGCGAGAGAGCAGGCCAGCAAGTCAGCGGGTTAACAAGTCAGCCCGCATTCGCCGCAACGCGGCCAGGACGGGATTTCCGGTTCGAAGGTCCCCAAACTATTGTTTGGTTTCGGGTGCGTCCTGAGGGGCGCCAGTGAGCAAAGGCTGCGACCACTCCGGCGATTCCATTTCGCGCGAATCCGGTTGGAGTTGCTTGATTTCGGCCAGATCCTGGTCAGAATGAACCAGCTCTCCCAGTTGACGCCCCAGGAAGAAGACGCTTCCACCTTGCTTCCCTTCTATTGAGCCAAGAAACTTGTTGTAGGTGTCCACGCTGTTGGCGAGCGCGTTGCCAAGCCGCGTGACGTGAGACTGCGCAACGACGAGCTTCTCGTAGATGCGGCGGCCCAGCTCATGAATTGCCTTCGCATTTTCCGTAATTTTCGATTGCTGCCAGCCGAAGTCAATAGCTCGCAGCAGTGCGATGAGCGTAGTGGGCGTAGCGAGGACCACGTGGCTTTGCGCTCCGAATTCAATAAGCGAAGGATCGGCTTCGAGTGCTGCACTGAAAAGTGCTTCGCTCGGAAGAAAACAGACGACGAAGTCCGGCGCTTTCTCGAATTGTTTCCAATATGCCTTGCTTGAAAGGTCTCTTAGGTGTGCACGGACTCTCTGCGCATGCGCATCAAAACGCACCTTCTGCGTCGCGGGGTCGTCATTTCCGGTAGCGTCGAGGAACGCGTCGAGGGGTGTCTTCGCGTCCACAATGATTTCGCGACCGTTAGGAAGTCGAATCATAAGATCGGGGCGCAACAGCCGAGCGTCTTCATCGCGGGCAGAGACCTGCTCATAGAAGGAGCAGTACTCGATCATTCCGGCGTATTCGACGCAACGGCGTAGCTGCAGTTCGCCCCAATTCCCGCGCGTCTTGGGCGCGCGCAAGGCGCTGATGAGTTGCGATGTTTCGTTCTTCAGCGCATCGAGCGACGCAGGTATCGAATTCTGCATCGTGTTGACCATCGCCTTCACGTCCGAATAGGCGCCTGATCGCGCAACCTCCATGGCGCGCGTTTGCTCATCGAGTTTCCCAAGTGCGACACCGAGCGGATCGACGAGATTTTTTATGGCCAGTTCTTTGGCTTCAAGCGTTTGCTTCGCTTCCCGCGCCTGCCCGCCCAATTCCTGTCTGGCGAGGGCGAGGAAGGACTGTGTATTGGCTCGAAGTGCATCAGCCGCCGCACCCTTGAAGGCTGCGTCGAGGTCAGCCTTCATCTGCATGTATTTCTCTTGTTCATTCTTGAGCTGCTGCCTGGTTGCAGCCAGTTCCTCGGCCTTTGGGCGCAGTTCCTTGATTTCGTTTTTCGCTTCATCGACCAAAAGCTGCGCACTTCCGCGTGCTTGCTTGTTCCCGAGCCACAAGCCAACCAGAAAGATAGCGATGGCAATCAAAGAAAAGGCAACTCCAGAGCTTCCCACGGGAATGTCCCTCTTCGCCAAATATACGCCCAGAGGTTGTGCATTTTGCGGCCCTCGATGGATTGGAGGTCACCGGATCATTATTCCCTGTTTCTTCAAAGGTTTCCCCTCAGCGGGAAACCTTTACACCCCAAGGCCCTGCCAGTAGACTTGAAGATTCGGGGCCAAGCGCAGGATTATCGGCGCGGTGGTTGTCATTCCCTGCCGCGGGCCGGTATGGTAAGTTCGCGGGGCGGGCAGTCTTCTGAATCCCCGAATCGTTTTCTTAAGTTCCCAATCACACGAGGAGAGGTACGCATGGCCGTTGAAGAAAAAGTGAAGCAGATCATCGTCGAGCAGTTGCAGGTGGACGAAGCCGAAGTCACACCCGGCGCGAGTTTCCAGGAAGACCTGGGCGCCGATTCACTGGACGTGGTGGAACTGGTGATGCAGTTCGAAGAGGCGTTTGACATGGAGATTCCCGACGAGGACGCCGAGAAGATCAAGACGGTGAAAGACGCCATCGACTACATTGAGAAGAACGCGAAAGGCGGCAAGTAAGCGTTGACCCAGGCAACCAACCGCAGAGTGGTAGTTACCGGCCTGGGGCTGATCTGCGGTGT
>Ga0181520_10001596_pt1 | contig 45581 bp, 48 predicted proteins | sample PEATcosm2014_Bin_29_FD_132451 | JGI IMG/M metagenome (GOLD analysis project Ga0181520, IMG submission 132451) | Peatland microbial communities from MTU Mesocosm Facility, Houghton, MI, USA - PEATcosm2014_Bin02_30_metaG | ecosystem: Environmental > Terrestrial > Soil > Wetlands > Peat | place... | reverse complement strand
GCTTCAACCATTACGCAACCGGCCTTCGAGGCGTGGTTGAAATCGAGTCAGAGTGGACGGCGAGTCAACGACTCCCGCTCATCGCGTTGAAAGTGCGATGAACAGGGCACAGCTTTTATGAAAGGCGGATTCAAAGGAGGCAATATGAAATGGTCCGAGTTTATTTCACTCAGTCAGATTAGGCGACCTATCTATTTTTTCCATGTCCTCATCATTTCTGGGTTATGGAACGGATACGATGCGATTTGTAGGCAGTCCGCTGGCTATTTCGAAGAAGCGGAGTACTTTGTGATTTTAATTCTTTTCTTAACATGGATTCAAAGTATGCTTGGACGAATAAAAGACGCAAAGCTATCCAAATGGTATTTGGCGGCTCTGCTTGTTTCCTTTCCAATTTGTGCGTATACCGCAAAGGTTCTTCAAGTCAGGTCAACACAAGCGCTGTTTATTGATGCGTTTATAATGCAAATTCCACTTATGTTATGGCGGACGGCGGGTGGCCCCGGTCCCATTGACCATCCACGACAAATCTGAGGGTGCCCCCGATCTGCGCCTCTGGGGACCGGGCAAGAGTTGTAGAGGTGGTTTAGCGTCGGCGCTACTCGTAGGCCAAGGCGTCGATGGGGTCTTTGCGGGCAGCCATCCAGGCGGGATAGAACGCGCCGCAGACGGAACCGACGAAGGCAATCGCCGCGCCCTGAATAATCATGCGTAGATTCATATCCAGATAGAGTCCGGGAAACCAGTGCGCCAGCGTGGATTTGATGGCCGCGGAGATCACAACGCCCAGCACGACTCCAGCCACGGCCAGCAGCGCCGTCTCACGCAGCACTACGCTGACAATGGTCAGGTTGGAGGCGCCCATTGATTTGAGAATACCTATCTCGCGCGTGCGCTCCAGCACCGAAGTGTACATCGACTGGAAGATGACCATGAAGCCGATGATGACGGCGATGCCGATGACGACGCGCAAGGCAATGTTCAGGCCGGGAATATGATCGGGCGTCATCAGCGAGTACCACTCCTCCATCGTCATCACCTGATAATCTTCCAGGCCGTGCACGGCATGAATCTCCTGGGCAATCAACGCGATATTCTCCGGCTGGTCGGCCTTCAGATAAAAGGCTGAGGCCTTCTCTGGCGTTCCCGTAATGTCATCCATGGTTTCAATCGGGATGAGCTTGCGTCCGCCCTTGCCGTGCTCGAAGATGCCGGTGATGCGGAAGGGGCGCTTTTCCACCAGAATTGTCTCGCCAACATGATGCCCCTTGCCAGTGCTGGCGAAGACATCATCGACGATGACATCGTCGGGCTTCTGGGGTGGACCACCGGAGATAAAAACGAAGGGACTCAACTGGCTGTAGGTTGGGTATTCAATCCCCCACAGCACCTCCAATCCATCGATCATGGAGAGCTTCTGATTCACCGGCGTGGCCACGGCGACGTGGGGCAGCGCCCGCAATATCCCCTCCAGCTTCACGGGAATGACGGCGCCGTTGATCCCGTTGAAGATCATGGCGTTGCTGGCGCGCACGATCAGATCGGCGCCGATGCCGTTGTTCATCCGCTTCTGGCCGGTCAACTGCCCCAACATGATGGCGATGATGGTCAACATCATGATGACTTCGATGGCCACGGCGAAGATACTGATGATGGAACGCAGGGGCCGGTGCAGCAGATTGGCGAAGATGAGCTTGTTCATTCCCGAAGATGGCTCCGAAAGGGCAGTGAATTGCTGAAGCCCCTTTATTTCAGGGTAACAGCCCATCGCTCGCCAAGCGGTCGAACTCTACCGAATCGCTATCTAAGTGAGATTCTTATCGATGGGGCTGGGAATACGAGATATGAGAACTCATCAACCCTCCGATAGCCGGACCAGTTTGATCCATAAATCCGCAGATTCCTGAAAATAAAAGGAAAAGCCTATAAATTTCCTTTGACCCCAGCCGATAGCGGGTTTATTGTGGATGTGGAAATCTCTGTGGCCGTCTGTGGAAATCTCACGATGGTCAACTGTTTTCTGGTCGGCGATGGGCAATTTTGGGAAAGACCTGCGCTTGGAGCGGGAGTCCCGCGGCATAGCGCTTGAAGACATAACGGCGGCAACCAAGATCAGCCAGCGGCACCTGGTCGCCCTGGAGGAAGAGCGCTTTCGTCTGCTTCCCGGCGGCATCCTCAGCAAGGGCATCGTACGCGGCTACGCCAGCGCCGTAGGCCTGGATCAGAGCGACTGGACAGAGCGGTTTCTGCGGGCCTACTACGCCAGCGGGCAGGTGCTCGACGACGACCGCGACTGGGTGGAGTTCGCCTCGAATGTTGGCAAGGCGCGGGTGCAGCGCAGCGGCGCATGGGAGAATCGTCTCCACTGGATTGGAGCGGCATTGCTGCTGCTGGCCGGAATCGTCTGTATCTGCATGGCGGTGCGCTATCTGGGCGTGCGCGCCGGATGGTGGAAGACCATGCTGCCCATGCGCATGGCTCCGGTCCATTCCATGCTAGCCCGCCTGGGCATTGTAAAGCTCTATCAGCGCCTGTAACTCAGTGTAGGGAATGACCTGCTCCGGCCTGCGATGTGAGGGTTTGTTGCCGTATTGGCCTGGACTTCCACTATCCTCCATAGATTTTTCTGGCTCGGAGATTGCCATGAGTCTTACACTGTCGGTGTAATTGCTGTGAGACCATGCCCGTCGCCCAGTTGACGCTGGAAATCCGCATCGAGCACGCCCAGTCGCTCAAGGACCGGCGGCAGGTGGTGCGCTCGCTCAAGGATCAACTGAAGCAGAGCTTCAACATCTCGGTGGCCGAGATGGACGAGGCGGTGACGTGGCAATCGGCGACGATCGGCATTGTCGCCATCTCCAACTCCCGCAGCTACCTGCATGGGCTGATCGAAGAGGTGGAACGCGTAGCGCGGCGCATGACGAATGAGCTGGGCGCGGAGCTGGCCGACTCCTTCTGGGAGTACATGGAAAACTGAAGATGATTTGCCGATCCAGCGGCGCCTCTCTGCTATGCTGAATGGTCTATAGGAAGCAGGGAGGGGTTTATGCCGGAGCACAGGGGCCGGAAGCACCATCAGGACAGGGTAGCGGAGACGCTGCGGGAAGAGATCGGCGTCCTGATCGAGGGCGAACTGGTGGACCCGCGGATCAATCTCTGCTATGTGAGCGAGGTGGCGCTGAATCCGGGCGGAAAATCGGCGCGGGTGTATGTGGCCGTGGATAGCGCGGTGACGGATATTGCCAAGGCGGAAGAGGAGACGGTGGCCGGCCTGGAGGCGGCCAAAGGGTACATCCGTTATGAGTTGAAGGAGCGGATGGGTGTGCGGCACGTGCCGGAGTTGAGCTTTCTGGCCGACCGCTCGGGGCGCTTTCAGGCGCGGATCGAGGAGCTGATGGGCAGGCAGCGCAAGCGTCATAAGGCAGCCGTCGATGCGGCATCCGCGGCCGAGCACACGACAGAGATCAAGTAGGGGCGCATGGATCACTCCAATCGCAGTCTGGCCTTTCAGCCGAGATGTAACGCGCCCTCGGTGGCGCCGTGCGAGGTGCCCGGCTCCTCGCCGCGCGCTACGCCGGACGGTAGGATGGAAGCGATCCTGGAGGTCTTGCGCCGGGGCAAGCGGTTTCTGGTCTGCTCGCATTCGCGGCCGGACGGCGATGCGGTGGGCAGCGTGTTGGCGATGGGAATGCTGTTGGAGCAGATGGGCAAGCAGGCCGATCTGGCGACGGCGGACCGGATTCCCAGCATCCATCAGGAGCTTCCGGGGGCAGAGCGAATCTGCTCCGTTCAGGGCGTGCATGGGGCTTACGATGCTGTGATTCTGCTGGAGTGCGACGGACTGGAGCGCGCACGGCTTCCCGGCCTGGAGAAGTTTTTTCTGATCAACATCGATCATCACGCCACCGGGCGCGAATACGCGAATCTGAACTGGATCGACTGCTCGGCGGCGAGCGTGGGCGAACTGGTATGCCGGATCGTAAAGGCTGCCGGGGCGCGGATTACACCGGAGATGGCCACCTGCCTTTACACCACAGTTGTGACCGACACTGGGGGCTTTTGCTACGGCGCGACGAAGGCCGCCACCTTCGGGCTGGCGCAGGAACTGGTGGAGGCGGGCGCCGATCCGATCCGTATCGCGCAGCGCGTGTATTTTTCGACGCCCATCTCGAAGCTGCTTTTGCTGGGAGCCGCACTGGGCAATCTAAAGTGCGAAGGGCGGCTGGCCTGGCTCTGGGTGAGACGAGGGGAGATGCTGAGCACCGGCGCCGGCGAGGAGGACTGCGAGGGCATTGTGAACTTTGCCCTGTGCGTTTCCGGAGTGGAAGCCGCGGTCTTTTTGCATGAACTGCCGGAGCAGAGCCAGATACGCGTCAGTTTGCGCAGCAAAGGCCAGGTGAATGTGGCTGCCATCGCTGAGCGGCTGGGCGGCGGCGGACATCACAGCGCCTCCGGTTGCACGCTGGAAGGGCCTCTGGAGCGCGTTCTTGGCGAGATTCTGGCTCTGTTGCGCCCCCTGGTGGCCGATCAAACGGGAAAAACAGTTGGAGAAGCCGAGGGCCAGTCATCAATTTCCTCCGGGGGCCGCGCCGGAATTTGATGCCAGGCTAAATCAGATTCCGCTGAAATCTGTTAGCCTTGTCCCTGTCGAATCGCAAGAAAATCTCCCCGCTTCTGTGTGGCGCGGAGAAGTGCCGAGGCCGGTCAGCTCCCCCAATCGTCCCGACCGGAGTCGAGGCTGTCTGCCTGTGTGCATCAGAGAGACTCTGCCCGTTGGAGAGACGGTGGAAGTGGAAACGATTCAGGAAACAACTGTTGCAGAGCCGCCAGAAGAGAGGCGCAAACGGCTGCCCCGGTGGGCGACTATTTGCGAAGGCTCGGCATTTCTTGGCTTTGCCTTGTTTTTTCTTCTTTATGGCCAGACACCGCTGACGGGCGGCGCCGGCATGGGCTTGGTGGGAGCCGACGAGCCGCGCTATGCGCAGATTGCGCACGAGATGCTGGAGCGCTTCGACTCTGCCCAAACGCTGAAGGGCAAGCTGAGCGCCTGCGTCACGCCCTATCTTTACGGCCATCCCTGGCTGGAGAAGCCCGCGCTCTACTACTGGCGGGCGATGTTCGTCTTTCAGGATTTTGGCGTGCACGACTGGGTGGCGCGGCTGCCCTCGGCGAGCTTCGCCTTCATCATGGTGGCGCTGATCTATCTGCATATGCGGCGATTCCGGCCTGGCGGGCATCTGGACGCGGCGCTGATTACAGTGGCCTGCATCGGCATTATCGGCTTCTCGCGCGGCGCTTCGACCGATATGCAGATGGCCGCGCCGCTGGCCATCGGCCTGCTGGGCTGGTATGCCTGGTACGAGACCGGCTCCAAGTTCTGGCTCTTCGACATCTACTTCTTCACCGGCGTGGCCACGCTGGCCAAGGGGCCGGTGGCGCCGTTTCTGGCGCTGGCGATTGTGGCCGCCTTCGCATATCTGCGCCGCGAGTGGTCGGTTCTGTTGCGGTCCTTCTGGTGGCCGGGCGCGCTGCTGTATTTAGCCATCGTGCTGCCGTGGTTCATCGCCGTGCAGCATCAGAACCCCACCTTCTTCCGCGAGTTCTTTCTCGAACACAATCTGGAGCGCTTCGCCACCAACCGCTTTGAACACCAGCAGCCGTTCTGGTACTACCTGGTGGTGGTGGTTCTGGCGGTGATGCCCTGGACGGTGATCGCCATACGGGCGCTGATTGACGGCATTCAAACCTCTGTCTGTGAGTGGCGAGCGCGTAACACCTCGAATTGCCGGCCCTGCGCCGGACGTCCCGGAGACGCATTTCCGGAGTTTCTGGTTTTGTGGGCGCTGATTCCCATCCTTTTCTTTTCCTTCTCTCAATCGAAGCTCCCCGGATACATTCTTCCTTCCATTCCACCCATCACCATTCTCACCGGGGACTATCTCTTCCGCCGCCGCCGGCAGGGACTGAACCGCTGGGTATTGGCGGGCCACGCGGCTCTGTGCGGCGTCATGTGCATAGCGGTTTTTCTGGTTCCCTGGTTTGTCTCTCATCCGGGGCATCCAATGCCGCCGCAGCGGGCGCTTTGGGTGGCTCTGCTGGCCTCTGGCGGCGCGGCGCTGCTGATCGTGATTGTGGTGAAGGGCTTCGGTGTGGCTCGCCTGCGGCTGGTCACTTCGGGGGTGTTGATCGTACTGGTTCTGTTTCTCTATGGGGTAGGCCCGTTCTTCGGGATTCCGGCCATTGCGCAGAGCAAGCGGGTGATTCAACTGCTGGACCGCACCTACTCCGCGCGCGCGCTGGCCGGAAGGCTGGCTGAGGCGGCTCCGGGCGAAGAGACGATCGCGGTCTTCCGCGTCCGGCGCGACGTCGAGTATGGCCTCTCGTTTTATCGCAATCGCGCGGTGGTGAACTACGAGGAGAGCGGCGTGCCGGATGAGCAGCACCTGCTGGTGGCGCGGGTGACCGGGCGCGGAGGAGTCGACCTGCATACCCAGGCGGCGCTTGAGGAGTATCTGGAAGACCGGCACTACGAGGAGCTTTTCAGTTGGCCGGAACAGGATCTGGTGGTGTACATGGTTGGCAGCCGGTAGACTGTCAGACAGCTACTGCAAGGGCGCATGAATTGGAGACAGGTTCAAACCTCGAGATTCTCGATCTGCGGCACTTTGCCGCACCGGTCCTGCGCCCGGTGCTGGAGGCTGAAGGAGCGCTGTGGAAGCAACTGCTGCATTGGGACTACTACGTCTCCGCCAAGCTGCTGATGCAGTATCTTGACAGCCACACGCTGCCCGGCTATGCGGCGCTGGAGGCGGGCCAGATCACCGGCTACGTCTTCTGTGTCTACGAAGAGACCAAGGCGATCATCGGCGACGTCTTCGCGTTGCCCGGCTTCCGTATGGATGGGGGAAGAGTGCGCGAGGCAACCGCCCACGAGGTTGAGGATACTCTGCTCCGGCACATCCTTGAGTTGATGGTGAACTCGCCGCAGGTCGATCGCATCGAATCGCAACTTCTGCTGCACCCCTCCGGCACCCATACTGAAGTCTTCCGCCAGGCGGGCTTTCAGATTTACCGCCGGCTCTTCATGGTGCGCACACTGCGAGGCTTTTACGCCCCGTCCAGCACCAAACTTCCCGCCGAGCTGGAGCTGCGCCCCTGGCGCGAAACGGATCTGGAGCCGGCCTCACGGCTCATTGCCGCAGCGTATTGCGGCCATCCCGATAGCGTGGTCAACGATCAGTATCGCAGCGTTCACGGCTCGCTGCGTTTTCTGAACAATATCGTGCGTTTTTCCGGCTGCGGTGTCTTTTCGGCGCCGGTCTCGCACGTGATCGTGGATCGGGCCAGCCGGGAGATGGTTGCACTGGTGCTGGCATCCCGTGTCAGTCCGCAGAGCGGCCACATCACCCAGCTCTGCGTTCATCCGGAATATCGCCGCCGCGGTCTGGCGCGGATGCTGCTCAACCTGGCCGCCTCCTACTTCCTCCGGCAAGGGGTTGTCGAGATCTCGCTTACCGTGACCGAAAGCAACAACGACGCCATCGATCTCTATCGCGCCGAGGGCTACGACTGCCAGCACAGCTTCGATGCCACCGTCTGGCAGCGGAAGCGCATGGCGTGAGTCGCGGAACCAAATTCCAGATTCTCCCGTAAGGATTTTCATGGGAGATACGAATGATGCGGAAATGCATCTGGATCGTTGGAAGTTTTGCGATCATGTACCTTATTGCGACGATTGTAGGCTTTGCTTCTTATCTGCTCATCAATCCCCTCGCCATGTGGATCAGCGTTTTCACCCTCATGCCCATCGTCAGCGCCCTTTTGATGTACTGGTATCTGGTAAGGATGCGCATTAGCCGCCAAGCCAGCCTTGCCGAGGTCTTCTACCTTGTACTGGCATGGATCGCTCTCTCTTTTGGCTTGGACGCTGCCACCTACATTTTCATCATCCCGTCGGTGAGCCACACCGCTTCTAACTGGACCTTTTTTCGCGACCAATCTCCGTGGATTTGGCTCTCCTATGCCGTACTCCTGATTTCCGCGATTATCGGTCGCAAACTTTATCTGAGGAGGCTGAATGCCTGATTTATGGAGATTCATCGTTTTTATTCTGGCGGCGTTTTTGCTTTTTGCGGCCGTTGTCCGGTGGGTAATGCGCGGACGTATTGCGAAACCGGGACGCTGGTCGATGCTGGCTCTGGCAATCATCGTGGTTCCGGTTGGAATGATCTTTGCGCGCTACTCGCACATCTTCTTTCATGATCTGTCATGGCTGGTCTATTACGGCGTTCCCGCAGGGATCACCTTCTGCCTTCCACCGCTCTGGTTTCGTATGTCACGCAAGGAGATTGCACAATAAATTCCGCTGGCCATCTTGATGGCGCCAGCAATCCATCTTGTCTTTTCACTGTTGGTTGGATGGCACGACTATATGCCCTTTCCCTTTTACATCCCCTCGCTGGCGGAAATCGTTCGAGGAATCGTCAGGTAATCAATGGATGTTTCCTGCCTGTAAAGATCAGGAAGCATCCGTCATTGATCTACAACAGAGAAATCTCTTCACCATCGTCAGGTACTCGTCGAAGCGCAGGAACATCGTCGCATGGCCGCCGTTGTGAAAGGTGTGAACCTCGGCATTGGGGTAGGTGGCGCGCAGAGCTTCCCGGCGGCGAGGGCCGATCACATCCGTATCGGATTCGGCAATCAGTACCTCGCCCTTCCAACCATCCAGATCCTTCGGCGTGAAATGAAAGCGCCGGTGGTAATCAAGCTGGATGCGGAAGTTGGCCAGCATATCGGCTTTGGCGATTCGCGTGGAAAGCATCTCGTCGAGATAGGCCTTCCAGAAGTCGCGGTCCTTGCTCTCTGGGTCAATCGCCTTGAGCAATGGTTTGCGCAAAAGCCCGGCGATGGCGGACCAGGGCAGCAATTGCGCCATCCAATAGAAGGCGCGCACAGACGGCACAAGAGACCGCAGTGGAACGCCGCAATTTGAGAGCATCAGATGGCTGATCCGCTCCGGATGCCGCCGCACGAAGACCTGGGCCAGCGCACCACCGAAGGATGCGCCCAGAATCGCCGCTTCTTCAATCTTTTCCGCATCGAGAATGGCGCGCAGGCCGCTGGCCAGTTCTTCAATCGAATCGACGCGCGGGTAAGCCGGATAGACCACGCGGCAAGAACCGCTTATCGCCAGCGCAAACTCGAAGCCCAGATCGTTGACCAGCTCACCGCCAGGAAGCGCCAGCAGCGCCGGAGCAGCCGACCCGATCACGCGATAACGCCATTCCGCCGCGCCGTCGTGGAGAACCTTTTCCTGAAAGCGCCGCCGGAAATCAAGGAGCGCGGCGGCCTTGGGAGAGGAAACCTTCCCGAAAAAACGCGCGAAATCCTCTTTGAAATCCGGTGAGTTCATCCAAAAACCATCCAATAAAAGCTATGAATCAAGCCGGAGGGGAGATGCGGCTGCTTGTCGCTGTCCTGAATAAATCGGGCCGCGCAAGAACGAGACTCTTCGGCGCAGGCCGGCAGGCGCAGTGCTTCTGGTGCTCATTGTGCCATTGGATGCGCTGCTCCAGCGTTGCCGAGGGCGGCATCTTGTTCTCGGAATGCCAGAGCTTGTTCAAGAGACCATTCCATCGGGTGCGCTATCGCGCAATCAGAAACATCAGCCAACTGAGAGCAATGGCCGAGCCGACAAAGAGCGTAAAGCAATAGACTCCGTAACGGATCATGCGCGCGGGGGTCTCGCGCTGCGTGATGCCGAAGACCGTCGAGGCAAAGAGAGCGAAGAAGAGAACCGCCGGAAAGTAGGTCATGACTTCCTCCCGGTGCGCAGATTGTGCGCGTCCACGGCGGCTATCACGTTGAGCAGGCCGGCCACGACGATGAAGCGCGTGCCCCAGTCGGCGGTGGTCACCTGCACCTGCGCAGCGCCCAGACCGAGGAATCGGCTGACGAAGTAGAGAATGCCGGTGCCCAGATCGCCGATCAGTCCGAGTAGGTCGAGAAGGTTGTGCGCGTCGGCGTGGACGCTGCCCTGCATTCGGAGGCCGAGCACGAACATACCGAGGATCGAGGCCGCCAACAGGGAGCCGCGAACCCACTTGCGCAGCAGAAAATGCCCCGCGCCGGGAATCGCCCAGCCGGCAATCAGCGGAAGATAGACGAATCCCTCCGCCGAAGGGGGTTGCGAAGCGGATTTCGAGCCGGCTTGCGAGGCCGGCTCTGCCGCAGCGTTCTTGTTTTCTTGCGTAGCCATTCCCTATTGACTATATCGCACGAAGGTAGGGAATAGGGAACCGGAATCAGGGATCAGGTTCCCTAAATTCTCACCAGCTCCCGCTGTATCCGCCCGGTGACCCAGGCCTTGCCGGGAGCGGTGAGCATATTGATCTCGCTGCGCACTCCGAACTCCGGCAGATAGATTCCCGGCTCGACCGAGAAGCAGGTATTGGGCAGAAGGAGGCGCTCGTCGTGGGTCTCCAGATTATCGAGATGAGCGCCGGAGCCGTGCAACTCGGTTGAGATGTTGTGGCCGGTGCGATGGGTGAAGAACTCGCCGAAGCCAGCGGCTTGGATCACCGCGCGAGCCGCGTCGTCGGCCTCGAAGCCGTGGATTCTGCGTTCGGCGGCAAAGGCGCTCTGAACGGCATCGATAGCGGCGTCGCGTGCCTTCACCACCGTATGAAAGACCTCCAGTTCGCGCCCGGTTGGCTCGCGCCCCACCACACCGGTCCAGGTGATGTCGTAGTAGACGCTGCCCGGCTTGTTCACCCGCGCCCAGATGTCGATAAGCAGAAAATCGCCTTCGCAAATCGGCGCGGAGTGCTCGGCGGATGGCTCGTAGTGCGAGTCGGAGCTGTGGGCGTTCACGCTTACATTGGGGCCGTCGTTCCAGACCAGGCCCTCGTTGCGCATTGCCGCGCGCAGCCACTCCATCATTTCGAATTCGGAAATTCCGCCCGTGCGGCCGGCGCCGGGACGAAGACTGCGGCCAATCTTCCGCCAGCCCTCGGCCAGAATCTCGTCGATGGCCTTCTGCGCCGCGCCATGCGTGGCGATCTGCTCCGCGCTGAGCACGGCTTCAAAGCGACTGACGAGATCGGCGGAGCTGACGATCCGCTTGCCCAGTCCGCGCAGAAACTCGACGGTTCCCGCATCCACCATCGACACATACATGATGGCGTTATTGGGCGAGTACTGCATGGCCAGCGTGCGCGCACCGGCCAGCATCAATTCCAAACCGCGGGCCAGCTCCTGCCAACTGGAGTAAAGCCCCTTGGCGCCGGGCAAAGTGTCCAGCCTTCCCTGCTCGATGCGATGCACCAGCTTGCGCGGCTCGCCCTCGGCGGGCACAAAGTAGTACCAGCGGCGCGTGACATGAGCCTTCTCGTCCAGGCCCAGAATGCGCTGGGCGATGGGGTCGCGGTGATGATGGTCGTAAAAGAGCCACCCGTCAACGCCCGCCTCAGAGAGAGCCGCCTGAATCGCCTGAAGATTCATACCGGCCATGATACGCGCATCGGATAGCTTCAGGGCAAGTGCGAATCACACCGTCCTCGTTACGACAAGATATTTTCTGATGAATTCTTCACTGGGCGCGATTTCCAAAGCGAGGGTTCTGTTGTCAATGCGCGAGGGAAGAGAATAGCTTGGTAGTATGCGAATCGGGATTTGCGCGCAAGTGATCGCGGTATTGCTTTCAGCCGGGACGGCAGGGCTGTGCGCCTATGCTGCACAACCGCAGGCCGCGTTGCCGGATGTGACGATTGCTCCCAAGTCGAGCGCGGCGGTGAGCGCGCACGTAATCGATCCGGCCCAGGAGCCGAAGCTCGCGCAGACGGAGAAGATGCGGCTGATTCGCTCGCGGATCAAGTATGTCTTTGTGCTCTTTCAGGAGAATCGCTCGTTTGATTTTTATTTTGGCAGTTATCCAGGAGCCGATGGACTGTATGCGGGAGCGGAGGGTCCGCGGCCTTATGGCCAGGTGTCAGGATTCACGCAACGGATCGTGAATACCGACGGCAGCCTGGGAACCATTACCCCCTTCCGCATTCCGGCAACGATTACGGACGCCAAGGGCAAGACCGTGCCGCTCTATCCGGCGGACATTGCCTCGGTGAATCACGCGCATACGGCCATTGCGCGCAAGATTGCGCTGGATGCGAATGGCGTGGCGCAAAACTCGGAGTATGCTCTCACGGAAGAGGGCGTGACGATCAAGGACGGCATTCCGTCGAAGGCGCCGACGCTGGAGCGCAAGCAGTTTGGCGAACTGGTGATGGCGCACGTAGATTGCGACACCGCGCCCTTTCTCTGGAGGTATGCGGACCGGTTTACGCTCTTCGATCACTTCATGGATACGATCATTGGGCCGTCGACGCCGAATGCGATTGCGATGATCAGCGGCCAGGGCGGCGAGACGCAGTGGATGCTGCATCCGGAGCAGGCTTCGACCGGCGGCCAGGGCAAGGATGCGGTGGTGCCGATGGTTGCCGACCCCCAGCCATATTGGGGTTCGCCGCTGGACAAGGCGGACAGGCTGAAGCAGCCCCAGGCGGTAAAGCCTTTTGGCGGAGTTGCAAAAAACCTGACCTTTGCGAGTCTGCCGCTCTCTTTCATGGGCGAGGCGATCAAGAAGACGACGGCTGCGGATTTCGATCCGGCCTTCGATCTGCCGGATGTGCGCGAGGACATCGAGAAGATCGCGGGGCATGGCGTGGGCGCGGTCAACTGGGGATGGTTTCAGCAAGGCTACGATCATGAGATCAACGATCTCTCCGGGAAGGCCTCGCATGTGGGGTATGTGGCGCACCACAACGCGCCGCAGTACTTCGGCTATGTGGCCAACAATCCGCAGGCCAGCACGCATCTGCATGGGATGAGCGAATTTTTCGACGCGGTTGCCAAGAGGCAGTTGCCGGAGTCCGGCGTCTTTTATCTGCGTGGCGGCTACGGAAATATATTCGGCTGGAAGCCGCAGGATTCGAATCCCAAGCTGGCGCTGGTCTTCAACGGCAACGACGATCATCCCGGCTACTCGGATACGCAGATCAGCGAAGGGCTGCTTGCTGAGGAGATCAACGCCATTGCGGCCAGCCCGTACTGGAGCCAGAGCGCGATCATCATCACCTACGATGAGTCGGATGGGCTTTACGATCATGCGCAGCCGCGCGTGCGCTCCCATGATGCGAACGGGCTGCCGCTGGAGCAGGGGCCGCGGATTCCGGCGATTGTGATCTCGCCTTACGCTGTGGCGCACGGCATCTCCCACGTGCCGTCGGAGCACAGCTCAATCATCAAATTTGTGGATGAGTTGTTCAATCTGATTCCGCTCGCCGACCTGCCGGATGAGGAGTGGGCGCGGCAGATTGGCGCGCAGAAATTCGGACAGCCGAATCTCGGTCCGGCGGACGACAAGGTGGAAGGCGTGGGCGATATGAGTTCAGCCTTCGATACGCTGCGGCTGGAGGGCAAGCGCGCGCCTCTGAGCGCCGGGTATGCGACGATTCCCGATGCGGAGATCACGCGCTTTCCTCATGCGGATGGGGCGGGTTGCAAGCAGTTGGAAATCACGCCGACCGATTGGTCGCTTCCCAATCCCTTGCCGGCAGACTTCAACCCGCGGCCGGATACGACGCCGGGAATACCGGCGGCGGGTGGGTGGACACCGTAGTGAATGCCTGGTCCCTGGCGCTGGCTGCGATCTTTGTGTGCGCGGTTGCGCGCGCGGCTGACACTTCTGATACTTCACCAACATTGTCTCGCGTGCGCGCGGCGGGCCTGCTGCGCTGCGGGATCGACACGGCGCAAGCCGAGTACTCCACGTCGGACGATCATGGCAATCGCGCGGCCTTCGATGCAGATCTCTGTCGCGCCGTTGCGGTGGCCGTGCTGGGGAAGAATGCAGCGGTGAGCGTAGCGCCTTATCCCGACGACCGCGCCGCGATGAAAGGGCTTGATGGGGATGAGGTCGAGATGGTGGCCACGCTCAGCGACGATTTCACTCACTCTGTGGGGACGCATCTGCGATTCACCGAGCCGGTCTTGTGGGATGGCGTTGGCATTCTCTTGCCGCATGGAAGCGCCGTAACGCGGGCGCGCCAGTTGAGCGGAAAGAAGATCTGTTTTCTGGCCGAAACCGCGGTAGAAGAGAGCGTCCGCGCCTGGTTTGCCCGCGAACATCTGGAGTTTGTGCCCTTTCCCTTTCAGGAAGAGGGTGAGATGGAGGCGGCCTTTGCCACCGGCAACTGCGGCGCGCTGGCCGGCGACGGAACACGGCTGGCCGAGACGCGCGCAGCTCTGATGCGTCATGGAAAACCTTTGCGCCTGCTGCCGGAGCGTATCTCGGAGGATCAGGTGGCGGCAGCGCTGCGCGACGACGATCCGCAGTGGGCGGCGATTGTGAGTTGGGTGATGGAGGCGCTGAAGCAAGCGGAAGAGAGCGGCGTGACGCGGGCCAATGTGAATGCGATGCGCGCACGCGCCGCGAGCGATCCGGTGCTGCGGTTTCTTTTGGGCGGCTCGCGCGAGGTTGGCCGCGCGCTTGGTCTCGACGACGATTGGGTAGTGCGCGTAATTGCGGAGACGGGAAACTACGGCGAGATCTATGAGCGCGATCTGGGCAGCGCCTCGCCGATAAAGCTGCCGCGCGGCGAAAACAATCTGCGCAGAAATGGCGGCGCGATGAGGGCATTGCCTTTCAAGTAGAGAAAGGCTGTAGAATGAATCGGAAGTTTGAGAATTCTGGAAGATGCGCATGAGTGAGAGCGTGAGCTTTGTGGCCGTGGACTTGGGCGCATCGAGCGGCCGTGTGATGGATTGCCGCTGGGACGGACAGCGCTTCCAGCTCGACGAACTGCATCGCTTTGCCAACGGCGGCGTGCGCATCGGAGCCGGTCTTCATTGGGATGTGCTGCGCATCTGGGCCGAGATTCAGAACGGTTTGAAGAAGTTTCGCGCGGTTCACGATGAACTCCCCGCCGGAATTGCGATCGATGCATGGGGCGTGGATTTCGCGCTGCTCGATGAGCGGGATCGCCTGCTCGGCAATCCCCATCACTATCGCGACAGCCGCACCAACGGCGTGCCCGCCGCGGTCAGTTCAACGATGAGCAGCCATGATCTCTTCCGCGCAACCGGCGTGCAGACGATGGAGATCAACACTGTTTTTCAACTGGCTGCAATGGCGATTCAGAGTGACCTCCAACTTCAAAATGCCCAATCGCTGCTGATGATTCCGGATTTCTTTCAGTATCTGCTCTGCGGTGAAAAGCGTGCGGAGTACACCGAAGCTTCAACGACCCAACTCTTCGACCTGCGTGCCCGCTTTTGGTCGTGGGAAAGCCTGAAAAGACTCCATCTGCCTGCGCATATCTTTCAGAAGATCGTCTTGCCGGGCACGGTTCTTGGCGAGCTTCAGCCGGGCGTGCAAGCCGAGTGCGGCTTTGCGGGCGGCATTCCCTGCATTGTGGCGGCATCCCACGATACGGCCAGCGCGGTTGCCGCAATACCGGGCTTGGATGAGTCCAGTGTTTTTTTGAGCAGCGGAACCTGGAGCTTGATGGGTGTGGCCGTGGACGATCCTGACCTGAGCGATGCCGCGTTTCATGGCGGCTTCACCAACGAGGGCGCGGCAAATGGCGGCGTTCTGCTGTTGAAGAACCTGACCGGGCTGTGGATTCTGCAAGAGTGTATGCGCAACTGGGAGGCGGAAGGGCAGCGTTTTTCATGGACAGAAATTGAAGAAGCGGCGGCCTGCGCAGCCGCCTTCCGCTCGTTTATCGATCCGTCGGCAGGAGCATTCCAGTCTCCCGCCGATATGCGCGCTGCCATAGCGCAATTCTGCGTGGAGAGCAGGCAGCCGGTGCCGCAGACTCCCGGCGAATTTGCCCGCTGCATTCTTGAGAGCCTGAGTTTTTCTTATCGCGAAGTTGTGGAGGAGTTGGAGCAGGTTACCGGTCGCACTCTGCGCACAATTCGCGTTGTAGGCGGCGGCTGCCTCAACCGGCTGCTCTGCCAGATGACCGCCGATGCCTGCGGGCGCAGGGTGATTGCGGGTCCGGTCGAGGCGGCCGCGCTGGGCAATGCTCTGATGCAGGCCGTGGCTACCGGCCATATCAAGAATCTTGCCGAGGGAGAAGCGGCTCTCACCGAGTCCGTCGAAGTGCAATTATTTGAAACAGCGCGGGGGGAAGAATGGCAGAATGCCTATGCGCGCTACCGGTCCGTCGTGCGCGGCAAAGATTCTCGCAAGGACTGATCCATTTTTGTGGAACTACCCGGTTGTGAGTGAGTTTTTTCAGGCGCACGCGAAGAGATAGAATTGTGCAGCAGCAAAGAAACAGCGAGGAAGAAAAATGGCGGCATATGCAATTCCTGAAGTCGTGACTCCCCAGCCCGTTGGGCCGAATGAAGTGTTACTGATTGCCAGCGGCGATCTGCGCCAATCGGCCAACGAAGTTTGCTGGGAGGCACAGGCCGGCATGGAGCGGATGTTGACCTCGGCCTTTCGTGAAGAAGGCGTCATGCTGCGCCGCGCACACGCGGTCGATCCGGCGTTGAAGCACGGCTTCATTCACTCGCAGCGCATGGGAATGCAGGTCTTCGAGCAGATCCATCCCGATGCGCCGATCGTCGTCGCCGAGTCCGTCTGGCAGTACAGCGCTCACGTCCTGGCCGGATTGCTCTCCCATCGCGGTCCCATTCTCACCGTCGCCAACTGGTCGGGGCAGTGGCCGGGGCTGGTGGGAATGCTGAATCTGAATGGCTGCCTGCGCAAAGCCGGCGTGCCCTTCTCGACATTGTGGAGCAAGGACTTCAGCGATCCGCTCTTCAAGCGCGGATTGCGCGAGTGGATCAAGAACAAGTCCTTCGCACACGATACCTCGCACGTGCATGATTTTGCTCCGGCCAAAGTTGGCGCTGCGGAACGCGCTCTCGGCGCCGCGCTGGCCAGGGAATTGCAAAGCAAGAAGGCTCTGCTCGGCGTCTTCGATGAAGGCTGCATGGGCATGATGAACGCCATCATTGAAGACTCGCTGATGAATCCGGCAGGCATCTACAAGGAGCGGCTCAGTCAATCGGCGCTTTACGCGGCGATGCGCGAGGTGACGGCGCAGGAGGCGCAGAAGATTCGCAATTGGCTCGATGAGCGCGGCGTCCGCTTCGAGACCGGCGCGAATGAGGCAACCGATCTGACCGACGCGCAGATTCTCGATCAGTGCCGGATGTACATTGCCGCTCTGCGCATCGCCGATGAATTTGGCTGCGACGCCATCGGCATTCAGTATCAGCAGGGTTTGAAGGACCTGGTGCCCGCCTCCGATCTGGTGGAGGGGCTGTTGAATAACGTCGAACGCCCGCCCGCATTCAGCCGCGATGGCCGCGAGCTATACGCAGGCAAGGCGCTGCCGCACTTCAACGAAGTGGATGAATGCGTTGGCATCGATTCGGTCGTCACCAACCGCGTATGGAGCGCGATGGGCCTCGATCCGGCGACGACTTTGCACGATGTCCGCTGGGGCGAGCAGTACACCACCGGGAGCTTCGACGATTTTGTCTGGCTCTTCCAGATCTCCGGCGCCGTGCCTGCCTCGCATCTGGCCGGCGGCTATCAATGCGCCTGGAGTAATCGACAGCCGGCAATGTACTTTCGTCTGGGCGGCGGCACGCTGACCGGCGTCTGCAAGCCCGGCGAAGTAGTCTGGAGCCGCGTTTTTGCCGAGGCTGGCCGCCTCCACGTTGATATGGGCCGCGCCACGGCCATCGCGCTGCCGGAAGCCGAGACCCAGCGCCGCTGGGCCGAAGTTACGCCGCAGTGGCCGATCATGCACGTGCTGCTGCATGGCGTCGATCAGAATCAATTCATGGCTCGTCACCCCTCCAACCATGTGAATGTCGCCTATGCGCCTACAGCCGAAGAGGCCGATCGCGCTCTCGCTGCAAAAGCAACGATGTTCCATGAGATGGGCCTCGAAGTTCATCTCTGCGGCGTTGAGCTTTAACTCTGTAACTTTTGTCCTCCTTCCGAGTCTGATACGGTACAGGCGGCCTTCCCCGGCTTCGCTGACTGAACACAGGCGCAACAGTGAAGGAGTGACTCGGTTTGATCTTATTTTTGATTCTCGCGTATCTGGGCGGCATTCTCACCATCCTGAGTCCGTGCATTCTGCCGGTGCTGCCCTTTGTCTTTGCGCGTTCCGGCCAGCCCTTTCGCAAGAGCGGCCTGCCGTTACTGGCCGGCATGGCGGCAACGTTCACGCTGGTGGCGAGTCTGGCGACGGTGGGCGGCGCATGGGCGGTGCGCGCCAATCAGTTGGGACGCATCGCCGCGCTGATTCTCTTTGGAGTTTTCGGCTTGACGCTGTTGTTTTCCGAGCTGGCCGAGCGGCTCTCACGCCCTTTGGTGCGGCTGGGCGGACGGCTCTCTGGCAGCATGGACGGCGGCGGCGCGGGCAGATCGTTTGTGCTCGGCGTCGCCACCGGCCTGCTGTGGACCCCCTGCGCCGGACCGATTCTTGGATTGATTCTTACCGGAGCGGCGGTGAGCGGAGCCAGCACACACACCGCTCTTCTTCTCTTTGCCTATGCAGCCGGCGCGGCCACATCGCTGGCCCTGGCGCTGATGGCGGGAGGGCGCGTCTTTGCAGCGATGAAGCACTCTCTCGGCGCGGAGGTATGGGTACGGCGCGCGTTGGGAGTTGCGGTGCTGGCAGGCGTGGCGGCAGCGGCCCTGGGGCTGGATCGCGGCATTCTGACGCGGCTCTCCGTGGGCAGCACATCGAAGATCGAGCAGCGGCTGGTTGCAATTGCCTCACCCAAACACGATGAAGATGACGCCGCGCCGGCGATGATCGATGATGCGAATCCCGCGATGATGATGGCGGCGGAGGGCGGCTCTGACGGCGTGCCCAAGCTGCTGCCGGATCTCTTCGGAGCGACGGAATGGATCAATTCATCGCCGCTGACCGCAGAGTCTCTGCGCGGAAAAGTCGTGGTCGTCGATTTCTGGACCTATTCCTGCATCAACTGCCTGCGCACCCTGCCCTACGTCAACGCCTGGTACGGCAAGTACAAGGACAGCGGCCTGGTGGTGATTGGCGTTCATACGCCGGAGTTCCCTTTTGAGAAGGATGAGACGAATGTGCGCAAGGCGGTGCGTGATCTCGGCATCCAATACCCGGTGGCGATGGACAATGACTATCGCATCTGGCGCAGCTTCAATAATCACTTCTGGCCTGCGCATTACTTCATCGATGCCACGGGGCGCGTTCGCTATCACCATTTCGGCGAAGGCAATTATGAGCAATCCGAGGGATGGATACGCGGCTTGCTGGAGGAGAGGAATCATCAGGCGCCGCCGGATTCCGCGATGAAGATCGCCGCCACCGGCGCGCAGGCGGCTTCGGAAGCGGATGAAGTGCAATCGCCGGAGACTTATCTCGGCTATCTGCGGGCGGCGAAGTTTGCCTCTCCCGGCGGCTTCGATGAAGACGAGGCGCATAGTTACCGGGCGCCCGCGCATTTGGCGCTGAATGATTGGGCACTGATCGGCCGCTGGAAGGACGAGGGACAGCTTGCGACACTGCTCTCCACACCGGGCGCCATCGTCTATCGCTTCCATGCCCGCGATCTTCATCTGGTCTTGGGCCCGGCGAGCGGCGGCAGGCCGGTTCGCTTTCGCGTAACGCTGGAGGGCAAGCCGCCGGGAGACGATCACGGCGAAGACTGCGACGCACAGGGCCTGGGCACCGTCACGGAAAGCCGGCTGTATCAGCTGATCCGGCAAAAAAGCAGCGTGCAGGATCGCGTATTTCGGATCGAGTTTTTGACGCCGGGAGCGCAGGCATTTTCCTTCACCTTCGGATGAAGAATTCCCCCTTCGGAAAGGAAGGTCTTATGAAGAATCATGAACAAGAACAGAAAATGCAGGAGAGCGGAATCTCTCCATTGAGCCGGCGGGCATTCATGGTTGCGGCGGCGGGCGCGTTGGGCGGAACCGGCCTCTGGGCCTGGCGCCACACGGGCTTCTTCGATTCACAGCCGGTTGCGGCGGCCAGCGAGCCAGGCAATGTAACGATCGTGGATTTTTCTGCCGACGGCAATAGAATCGGCAAAGTGACAGTAGCGCGCATGGTGAAGACCGATGCCGAGTGGCGGCAGCAGCTCTCCCCGGTCTCGTTTGAAGTGACACGCCATGCCGGCACCGAGCGCGCCTACAGCGGCGCCACCTGGAATCTGCATGATCACGGCATCTTCCGCTGCATCTGCTGCGACACGGCGCTTTTCAGCTCAGAGACCAAGTTCGATTCCGGCACCGGCTGGCCGAGCTTCTGGCAGCCGATTGCGAGAGAGAATGTGGTGGAGGCCACGGACATGAGTCTGGGAATGGAGCGCACCGCCGTTTCCTGCCGCCGCTGCGACGCGCACCTGGGCCACGTCTTCAACGACGGCCCGCTGCCCACCGGCCTGCGCTACTGCATGAACTCCGCGGCAATGCGCTTTGTGAAGCTGGGGTGAGCGGGGAGAGTTGCCGAATCCGTGGGGCAAGCCACTTTCAGGCCGCTTCCAGAATGAGGGTCTTTCCCAATGCCTGCAGGGCCGCGTCGATGCGGTCGATCTTGCTGGTGTGGCGAAGGTCGGTGAGCCGGTTGACCTCCTGGCGGGTCGTGCCAATGCGCCGGGCCAGTTCGGCGGGAGGAATCTTCTGGCGCAGCATTTCGTTGAGGAGCAGAATCTTCGCGCTCAGGCTCGCGGGCAAGGTCACTACCGGCTGGCCACGCTTCGGCTTGGAGGGAGCGGGAACCGGACGGCGGTCTTCAAAATAGAACTCCATTGCCGTTTCAAGCGCTTCCGCCGCCATCTCCAATGCATGAGCACGATTGTCGCCTTGCGTGATCGCCTCCGGGATGTCAGGGAAGGTTACGAGAATGAACTTTCCGTCTTTGCGAAGATCGACGGGATACGCGCGCATACTCCTCCTCTACTTGAGTCCAAGCTGCTTCTTGATGGCGGCTACCAGCCTTGAGCCGAGATCTTTGCCGTGCATGGGAAGAACCGATTGCCGTCCATTGAGATAGAGCTTGAGATGAGAGCCTTTGGCTGGCCCGAAGACCACACCCTGCTTTTCCAGCCAGCGCTTGAACTCGCTGCTCTTCATCTTTGCATTGTAATCATTATTGTTTACAAATACAAGTTTGATTTCAATAGAAATCCTGCTATCCCACGCCTCGGTTATCGCCCATAGCGCAGCGTCTGGCAGTCAGGAGAAGTGTACATATTGGCTGCTATCTTCCCTTTGCCGCCAATTTGGCATTGAGGGCGTCGCGCAGGGTGTTGACCTCGTCCCGCAGGCGAAAGAGACGTTCAATCGATATGCCCGCCTCCCCGAAGACCGCAACACCCATGCAGGCAGCCCGCTCCTCCAGGGCCTTGCTCTGATCGGTCAGTTCGACGAATACCTGACGCTCGTCGGCGGGATTGCGGGTGCGCTCCACCAGGCCCGCCGCCTGCAGGCGCTTCACCAAGGGACTCAGAGTGCTGCTCTCGATACCCAGCCGCTCGCCGATGTCGCCGATGGTCAGGTGGTCCTCCTCCCACAAAACATTTAGCAAGAGATACTGGGGATAGGTGATGCCCAGCTCGTCGAGCAGCGGCTTGTAGGTGCGCTGGATGGCAAGCCCTGCCGAATAAATCGAATAGCACAACATTCCATCGAGCCTCTTAACCCTGGTCATCGCGTCGCATCCTGCTCCTTGATCTCTGCAAATGTCGTAATTTTTATCACAAAAAAATAATTCCCTGACCGTCTTTCCGCCATCTCCTAATTTATATTGTTCGATAGCTGTTATCGCAATATCTAACCCAGGAGAATCCTATGTCAAGGAAAATCATTGCCACAGCCACCGCTGCGGTCGCACTTTTGTCGGCGGCCATCGCTCCGGCGCAGCAGGCTGAGCCGGTCAAGAACATCGTCATCGTCCACGGGGCCTTCGCAGACGGTTCCGGATGGCAGCGTGTCGTCGAGATTCTTGGCAAGGACGGCTATACGGTCAGTGTGGTGCAGGAGCCGCTGACATCGCTGGCAGATGACGTGGCAGCGACCAAACGTGTGCTGGATCTGCAACAAGGCCCAACCCTTCTGGTTGGCCACAGTTATGGCGGAGTGGTCATCACCGAAGCGGGGAATGCGCCCAATGTCGTCGGTCTCGTATACATCGCCGCCTTCATCCCCGACCAGGGCGATAGCGCCGTCAGCCTCCTCTCGAAGGCTCCCGCCGCTAACAACGATATGCGCGCCACCAATGACGATTTCCTGTACCTTGACCCGGCTGCCTTCCCCGCCGATTTCGCAGCCGATCTCCCGCCAATCCAGGCGAAGTTCATGGCCCATTCCCAGCCGTTTTTGGCCAAGGCCGCCGCGGGCGCACCAGTGACGGACGCTGCCTGGCATCACAAGAAGAGCTGGGCGCTGGTCGCCACCCTCGACCACAACATCAATCCCGATCTTGAGCGCAGCATGGCCAAGCACGCCGGCTGCGAAACAATCGAAGTTCCAGGCAGCCACGCGGTATATGCCTCCAAGCCGATTGACGTGGCTCGCTTGATCGAACGGGCAGCCAAGGCGTCGGCCCGGTAAACCACAACGCAGCACGATTGCAATTGATAAGGAGTCTCTATGTCCGTGAATGTTCTCTACCAGACCGCCGCTCGTGCCACTGGCGGCCGCGACGGCCGTTCCGCAACGCTGGACGGTACTTTTGAAGTGAAGCTGACGATACCGAAGGAACTGGGCGGCCCCGGCGGTGACGGCGCCAATCCCGAAAAACTCTTCGCCGCCGGCTATGCCGCTTGCTTCCTCGGCGCGATGAAGTTCGTCGCCTCGCAAGGTGGCCCAAAGGTGCCAAGCGACGCATCTGTGACTGCCACAGTTGGCATAGGACCAAGAGAAGAAGGAGGCTTCGGCCTGACCATTGCATTGTCGGTCGCCGTGCCGGGCCTTCCGCGGAGTGAGGCCGAGGCGCTGGTCGCCAAGGCTCATCAGGTGTGCCCCTATTCCAACGCGACCCGCAACAACATCGACGTGAAACTCACCGTCGAATAGGACTCGCCGACAGAAATCACTGGCTCCTTGAGATCTCAGGGAGCCAGACTGCGGTTGCTTGGCGCGCAGCCTGCGTCATCGGGGTAACGCAGACACAATCGCGAGAACCGCTCTATGGCATCGACCGGTCCGAGACTTCGATTGGCTGCTGCAGAATGACCTCGAGCGCGATCAAATAGGCGAAAATCACCGTAAAGAAGTCGATCGTCAAAGCTGTGATGTAGGCGGCGGCGCTATAGTAGAGGCCCGCGAAAACATAGCCGAGCATCGACAGTGTCACGGCGGAGCCGAAGACAACGAAGACCGCGTAGATTGCGGGCGGCGGTCCATTGCCGACCACCTTGCGGCGACGGCGCGGATAGCTGACCTGAAGAAACAGCATTGGCAGCGCGAAAAGCACGGCAGAGCCTCGCCAAATCCACGTTTCCTGAATCTCATAGAGCGCAAAGACCGGTGGCAGCAGCGCTCCCGCCGTCAATACGAAAATGTGCGTCATAACCGTTTTTGCCAGGAAGCTGTCAAGCCGTGACAACTTCGCTCCAGCGGCCGGCCGGACGGCCAACAAGAGCGCCGAGAACCCTGCAAAGGTGATCATCAGGCCAGCCAACGCGTACAAAAGGGTTGCACCTTTGACTTCCATCGATTGCTCCACAATCCCTGACTGGGCAGATGCAGCGTAACGATTTGATTATATGCAGAGTTTTGTTGAAAGACGAAACCAGGTCGATGCATCGAAAGCACCACACCCGCCATGCGTGAGAGGATCATGTCTATCTATCGGTAACACGGCTTGTGACAAGCTCTATCTCAAGTTTTGGCGGGCTACCGGATGCGTCTTCGGCAAACCGGCAGCTACCCCGCCATCTCATGCGACAATGAGCTTCACTTGCCGTTGTACTCCTGAAATAGCTCTGGAAATTGCTTCTTCAGCGCCTCGATCTTGGGACGGTCGCAGACCTGGATATAGGGGTTGTAGGGATTGTGCAGCGCGTAATCCTGGTGGTACTCCTCGGCTTCATAGAATGCCTTGAGGGGAACGACCTGCGTGACGATCGGGCTGGGGAAGACGTGGGCGGCGTCGAGCTGCGCGATGTAGGCGAGGCTGATGCTGCGCTGCTCTTCGTTGGCATTGAAGATCACCGAGCGGTAGGACGTGCCGACATCGGGGCCCTGGCGGTTGAGCTGGGTGGGGTCGTGAGCTACGGAGAAGAAGACGCGCAGCAGTTGGCCGTAGGTGATCTTCGCGGGATCGAAGACGACGCGGACCGACTCGGCGTGGCCAGTGGTCTCGGTTGTGACCTGGCCGTAGGTTGCCGTCGAGGCCGAGCCGCCCGAGTAGCCGGCGGTGGTATCCAGCACGCCTTTGACGCGCTCGAAGACCGATTGCGTGCCCCAGAAGCAGCCTCCGGCAAAGACCGCCGTCTCCCGGCCGTGCGATTCGGCGAGGGGAGCGTCCTGCGCGGCGGCGGGAATCGGAGTCCTGGCAGCCGCATGGCAGCCGGCGGATGAGAGAGCGAGGATCAACAGAGAAGAAAAAGCGCTGCGCTGGAGAAAAATTCTGGGCATGGGGAAGCTCCTGAGCCGTGTGCCTTCCTGTCCGGCATTCATGAGATGGGATGGGAGGAAAAAGGTTACAGGTTCCAGAATCAGGAACGATGAGAGCGCCTTGCCGGAGCGGTCTGGGCATCGATGGATTCGGTGAGCCACGCGCGGAAGATATTGAAGCGGGGACAGCGTTTGCCAATTTTATCCGGGTCTATCATGGCCAGCAGCTTGCTGGCGTGCTTGATCTTGCCGTACTCTTTCTTTTGAGTATCCTTCGTTGCATCTTTGAGCTTTTTATAAAGATCAGCTTTTAGCTCTTCCTCAAGATTAGATCGTTTCGGAAGACTGTTCTTTTTGAAGCTATTTTTGTAAAAGGATTCAAGCTGATCTGGATCGGCAACGATCCACGCTTCCATGCACTGGACCATCAGATGAACGCGTGCCGCCAGATCGTCGGACAGTTCCCAGCCGTCTCCCTGCCCGCGCGCAGCAGTCCCCTCTTTTTGCTTGAGATGGGTTACACGCAGAAGCGCATCCTTGACCTTGTCAGTTTCCCCCGCCCGATCTTTGGGAACTGGTGCAATCGGAGTTTCAGAATCCACGAGCAGCGCGTTGATTCTTTCTCGATTGACTTGGAGTGCGTTCTGAAAGGCCTCGTATGCCTCTTGCCTTCCTCCGCAGCAAATAAAGGTTAAGCTCAGGCGTTTGTCACCGGCGCGAGACTTTTGCTGAGCGAACAAAGCGTCGAAGCCCCGGCGCAGTTCAGCCTTCTCTTCCTTGCCGTTGCCGCCGCCTTCAACGTAAACGGCAATCTCGGTCACAGGTTGCCTCCGATTTCGCCTATGCGCCAAATCTCGCCGAGCTTGTACTTGTCCAGCCAGAAGCGCAGCTTCTCCGATTCAACTCTTTTGAGAACCGTGCCGCCGCGGTACTCGCAGACCATCACCGAATCGGCAACTTCGGTGAGCGCGGAGACCAGCGCATCCGAGTGCGTGGTAACGATTAGTTGCGTTCTGGCGGAGGCTTCCTGCAATAGCTCTGCAAGTAACGCAATTGCATCTGGATGAAGGCCAAGCTCCGGCTCTTCCATGCAGATCAGCGGCGGCGGCGTGGGAGAAAGCAACTGCGCCAGAATTGCCATGAAGCGGATGGTTCCGTCAGAAAGGCGCGTGGCAGGAATTGGCTGCTTCAGGCCGCTCTCATGAAGATAGAACTGGACTGTTCCACCTTCAACTCGTGTGCTGAATCTCTCAAAACGAGGCAAGAAACGAGACAAATATTTGTGGAATTCCGACTGAACACCCAAATACTCTAACTGGTTGAGAAGCATTCCCAAGTTGCTCGAATCATGCGCAAGAACATCCGCAGCTAGATCGGTTGGCTGGGGTCTACGAACCGCCGCAGAGCGCCCAAATGTCCAATCGCGAAATGTTGCGATCTGCCCAAACTGTAGTCCAATCTCGGTCAACTCAGGATAGGCAAATGAATCTTTGAGCTGCATCAAGATGGATTCGTCAGGTTTGATCTTCTTACGATCCATTTGCAGTTTTGCCCTGTGATCTGACTTCGGATAGAGAATCGGGGCGGTTCTGGCTTGGACAATTGGATGACCTTCTTGGAAGCGATAGTAGAAGCGAACATTCTTGTCTTCATCACTGTTGTACGCCTCATCTGCGATGATCTCATCCGTAATCTCGACCCTATGACCCGACTCAACAAAAGAGAGTTTGTAACGAAGAGTCAGAGGATCAGGACTCTTCCCCTCTATTAATGGAGGGATCGGGTCAAAACCATCGTCTTCAACGTGCGCCTCAATCGTGCCAATTCCGCTGCCATCATCCCCTTTCCAAAGCCATTCCCGCACGCCACCGCCTTCACGGATAGCGCTGGCAAAGCCCGTCGTCGTGGCATGAAGCAGCTCTATTCCTTCGATGAGATTGGACTTGCCGGAGCCATTGGGGCCAATGAGGACGTTCAACGGTTGAAGGGGAATCGGCTCCGAACCCGGAGGGAAGGAAAGCAGCCCGTCGAGGCACAGGGATTTCAGGAATGGCACGTTTGCCTCCAGTAGTTTGCAGCCAAGATACCACAATACAGTGTACCGGGCCGCTCAAGACACTGATACAACACGTCCCAAACGCATTTTCAATGCCATCCTCTGCTATTTCGGGCTGCTAACGCCGCCAAGCAGTTCTATTGCAAGATACGGAACTATCCTCACAAATCCCGCGTACTAGCAACCATGGAATGCGTGGGTACATTAAGCTGGAACGGGATGGGGATGGCTTGGCCGGCCAAGCCCTGGCGGCGTGAACCGGCGGTACGGTGTGAGGAGAGCGCCGCGCCGCGCCCGATTCATGCCGGCAAAAAAACAGCGTCCGCGGCTGTGACGGCGCCGGGGGAGGCGAGATCGGTGGAGATCGCGAGTTCCCAGGAGTGGGCACAACTTGTGCGCCTCTGCATGGCTGGAGACTCCGGCGCGTGGGCTGAACTGGTGCGCGCGCAGCACCGGCGGGTCTACGGCCTCTGTTACCGGTTTACCGGCAATCCGGCGGATGCCGAGGATCTGACGCAGGATGTGTTTTTGAAGATCTACTCGAATCTGGGCAGCTTCGATCTGACACGCGGCAGCTTGCAGGTGTGGATTACGACGATGACCCGCAACCTGCTGGTGGACAACTTCCGGCGGACGCGCAATCAGCGGGCGACTTCCTCGCTGGACGACGGATGGGAGTCTGCCGAGGAGTTGAAGCCGATCGACCGGCTGACCTCGCGCGGAGTTTCTCCGCATGAATCGGCGGCCAAGATGGAATTGGCGAAGATGGTGCAGGATGCGCTGGCGCGGGTCCCTGTCGATCTGCGCGAGGCGGTGATTTTAAGGGATTTGCAGGATATGGATTACAAGGAGATCGCCCAGGTGCTGGGGATTCCCGAAGGGACGGTCAAGAGCCGCATCAGCCGGGGGCGGGCGGAACTTGCGCGTCTTCTGGAACGTAATAAGCAGGAGGTGATGTAAATGGCAGAGCGCAGAATCAATCCGGACTCTCCGGCCTGCGGGCAGTGGGAGAAGTTGTTGGCGGAGGCGCTGGACGGGCTTTTGCAGCCCGCCGACGAGTCGGCCTTCAGTACGCATATGGCTCTCTGTCCAGCCTGCACGGAGCTGTTTGAAGAGGCGCGCCGCGGGCGCGAGTGGCTGGAGTTTCTTTCCGTGGAGCCGGAGGTTCCGGCCGGGCTGGTAGAGAAGATCCTGGCGCGCACGGGACCCGGCCTGACACAAGGGCAGACTTCGGATTTTGGGCTGGCGGTGAACGCCGGCTATGCCGTGGCGATGCCTCCAGCATGGCAACGTCCTGGATTCATGGGCTTTATCCGGCGTTTTGCGGAGCCGCGGCTGATGATGACGGCGGCGATGGCCTTCTTTTCGATCGCCATGACGCTGAATCTGACGGGCGTGCGGCTGAGCGATCTGCGGGTGAGCAATCTGCGGCCCAATATGGTGCGCTCGTTCATGGAGCGCCGTCTGATGACGGCCTCGACGCCGATTATCCGCTTCTACGACCACTCGCGGCTGGCCTATGAGGTGGAAGCGACGATGCGGCAGATCCGCAGGAGCAGCGAGCGGGAAGCCGGCGAGCAGCCGGTGCAGACTCCGGGCGTCTCCCGCCAGACGCCGTGGCAGAACGTCACTCCGCGACTGGAGGCCCCAGAGCAATCGGGCGCGCCGGCGAATGGGCCGGAAGCCGAGCCGGCAGTGAACAGTATTGACTCGTTGCAGAGTTCCGTGAGAAATGACGGCCGGCCCGCGTACTCCGGCAGTTCCCGCGAGGAAGTTCGGGAAAGGGGCACAGAATGGATTGCGTAAATCATGTAGGCGTCAGCGTGGCTGCGTATTGCCAGAACTGCGGCAAGGCATTGTGCGAGGGGTGTGCACGGCACGCAGCCGGAGGGCAGCTTTATTGCGCACCCTGCCTGGCGGCATGGCAGGGCTATCAGCAGCCGGTTGCGGCTCCCTTTCCGAGCGGGCCAAATCCTTCAGCGGCTGCGGTGCTGGGCTTGATCCCCGGCGTCGGCGCGATGTACAACGGCCAGTTTCTCAAGGGCTTCATCCACGTCATCGTCTTCGCAGTGCTGATTTCGATTACCAGCGCGGTCAACGGTCTCTTCGGGATCTTCATTGGCGCGTGGGTTCTCTATCAATCCTTCGAGGCCTACCACACGGCCAGGGCGATGCGCGACGGCGAACCGTTGCCTGATCCCTTTGGCCTGAATGAAGTGGGCAACTGGCTGAATGCCGGTTCGCGGATGCACCCTCCGGGCCAGCCCGGCGCGGGCGATCCGGCGGCGAATGGCAGCTATCCGCCGCATGTCTCCGGAGCAGCTCCGCAGATGCCGTACCAGGGTCCGTTTCCAGGGCCGTTTCCACCGCCATATCCGCCGCAAAGCTGGTCCCCGTCCTGTTTCGGGCGCAATGTGCCGGTGGGGGCGATCGTGCTGATCGGGCTGGGAGTGATCTTTCTTTTGGGGCAGTTGAATATCTTCCATGGCCGGCTGATGGAGTTTGCATGGCCGCTGGTGCTGATTGCCCTGGGCGTTTGGCTGATTGTCCGCCGTATCGGAGAATCGCAAGGAGGAAGCAGATGAGCCGTTATCTTATGATTCGCCGCTTGCGCGTGCCCGCCATTTTACTGTTGATCGGCATACTGGCGCTGCTGGACCGGATGGGTGTCGTGCACAGCTTCTGGCGCTATTTCTGGCCGCTGCTTTTGATCGTGGTGGGAGTCACTCTGCTGGCGGAACGCGTGGCGCTGGTCGCGGAGGGCGGCTATCCAATGCCTTTTTCCGGCGCGCAGGCAACGGCTTCCAATCCGGGCGCTGTGCATCCGGGCATTCCCTATCCTGGTTCGGCGACGGGAGTTCCAACCTATCCGGGACAGCCGGTGGCGCAGGTTCCCACGCGTCAGCACAATGAAGATGAAGAGGGAGGGCAATCATGAGCAGCAATCCACCGGTAACGCCTCCGGGCGGCGCACCGCCGCCATTTTCGCCGTACGACGGCAAGGCCCAGTATCGCGCCTACCGGGAGCAGCAGAAGGCCGCATGGCGGGCGCAAAAGCAGGCTTGGAAGGCCGGAGCGGGTTATCCCGGCCCCTATATTCCCCGGGTTCCTTCGATGGTCGGCCCGGTGATTCTCATCGTGGCTGGCGTGATCGGTCTGATGGTGTCGACCGGGCATATCGCGGCCGCCGGCTTCTGGGCGTGGTATGGGAAGTGGTGGCCGCTGCTTTTGATCGCCGCCGGTCTTGCCTTGCTGGGCGAGTGGGCGATCGATCTGCGCAGGGAGATTCCGGTGCGCCGCAGCGGCGGCTATATCGGAGTTTTGATTCTGCTGGCGATCGTGGGAGTTGGCGCGACAGGGTGGAATCATATGCTTCCCTGGGTCAACCAATGGAACAACGAGAACGGCTGGGCATGGAATCATGACTTATTCAATGCCTTCGGGCTGCCGGAACATGACAATGACGCACAGACGCAGAGCAGGCAGATTCCCGCCAACGCGTCCATCTTGATTGAGAATCCACGCGGGGATGTGAGCATCACGTCGGGCGAGGAGTCGAGCATTGAGGTGCAGGCTCACGAAGCGGCCTATGCCAGCACGGACTCCGATGCCAAGAAAATCTTCGACTCGGAGGCGCCGTACTTGCAGGTAACTGGCAACTCCGTGCTGGTGGATACGAAGGGCGACGATAACGGACGCGTCGACTTGACGGTTACGGTTCCGCATGGCGCGCGGGTGACGGTGACCGCGGGCAAGGGCGATGTGACCGCCTCCGGCCTGGGCGCGGGCATCAATGTCACCGCCCATGGCGATGTTCACCTCAGCGCGGTCGGCGGTCCGGTGCAGGCGCACTTCTCCAACGGCAAACACGATTTTTCCGTCCACGATCTTCAGGGAGATTTGCAGGTCGACGGCGATTTGAACGACCTGACTGTCTCCGAGATCAAGGGCAAGGTGGCGCAGAGCGGCGAAATTCTGGGCGACGTTCATCTGGAGAATGTCACCGGCTCGATTCACCTTCACACTTCCGTGACGGATGTGCAGTTGGCCAGCCTGCCGGGGGATCTGACGCTCAACTCGGACGATCTGCGCGTGAACGAGGCTACGGGTCAGGTGCGAGTGACAACGCACTCGAAGGACATCGATCTGAGCGAGATCTACGGCGACAGCACTGTGGAGGACCGGGACGGCAGCATCTCGGTCGAGCCGGCGGGCAACTTTGCAGTGGACGCAAAGAACAGCAAAGGCGACGTCGATGTGTCGCTGCCACCCAACGCCTCAGCCTCCGTGAATGCGCGAACCCGGAATGGCGACATTGTCTCGGAGTACGCGATGCCCAGGATCGGCGAAGGCGAAAACAAGATGGTGAACTTTCAGGTTGGCTCCGGCGCGGCGAAGATCGTGCTCAGCGCCGACAACGGCGACGTGCACATCAAGAAAGGCGATGGTTTTCCGGAGAAGCCGCCCGCACCGCAATCCCAGGCTGAACCTCCGGCAATCCTGAACGTTCCGCCCAACCATCGGGTTCCAGAGCTTTCCAACGCGCCGCATCTGAAGGCGCATAAGGAGCTTCCGGCGCAGCCGGTGACGCAGTAAGTAGAAAATCGCAACCATTTCGAGTAGCAGCGCGAGCGCGGGAGATCAGCTCCCGCGCTTGCCGCATGAATGCCTTTGTTTTTCAAACCGCGACGCGCTGGACCCGCTGCCCAATGCGCGTGAAGACCTCCCAGGGAATCGTCGCGGCGGCTTCGGCGTGGTCAAAGGCGGTGATGCTCTCACTGCCCTGCGCGCCGAGGATCACCACCTCGTCCCCGGCTTGGACGCCGGGAATCCCGGTTACATCCACGACCGCCTGGTCCATGCTGATGCGGCCCACAAGCGGTGCGCGCTCGCCGCGAACCAGCAGGTAAAAGCGATTGCCGAGCCTGCGGTCGAGGCCGTCGGCGTAACCAGCGGCCACCAGCGCCAACTGCATCGGCTCGGTGGCGACAAAGCTGCCGTTATAGCCGACCACGGCTCCGGCGGGAACCGAGCGGACGCCCACGACGCGGCTCTTCCATTGCAGCACCGGCTGGAGTTGAGCGCGGGCGGAGAGCAGAGAGGCCGGCTCCGTCTGCTCGAAGGCGGGAGCGTATTGCGGAATCAGGCCGTAGAGCGCCAGACCGGGCCGGAGCAGCGTCTTCATCCCATGGCGGGCTGCTAGGGCTGCGATTCTGACGCCCACACCGGCTAAGAGAGCGGCTGAGTTGCCCACATTAAGCCACTCCGGATAGACTCCGGCGGCCGAGATGCGCCCCAATGCCTCATCGAGGCGATGCAATTGCGCTTCAGTCACTGCTCCATCCGCCTCATCGGCGGCGAAAAGATGGGTCATGACGGCTTCCAGACGCAGCGGCGAGCCGGGAGTGAAGCGCGCAAGGAGCGGGGCAAGCTGGTCCGGTGCAACCCCCTGGCGGCTCATGCCGGTGTCGATCTCCAGATGCACGGGAATTGCACCGGTGCCTGCACTTGCCACGAAAGCGTGACCAAGCTCATCCAACTGGCTCAACTCCCAGGCTACGGCGGTCAGGCCATGGCGCAGAAGAGCCTCTCCCTGGCCGGGAAAGACGCCGCCGATGACGAGAATACGCGCATCGGGGCAGAGCGCGCGGGCAGCCACACCCTCTTCCGTGCTGGTGACGCCCAGCCATTGCGCTCCGGCGCGCGCCACAGCGGGCACGCACAGCTCCAGAGAGTGTCCGTAGGCGTTGGCTTTGACGATGGCCAGAAGCTCCGCGTGAGGCGCGGCCAGCGTGGAAAGAAACCGGAAGTTGTCTTCGAGGGCGCGGGTATGAATTTCAACCCAGCAGGGGCGCATTGGCATCAGGCTGTCCAATCACCAGTTTAGCGCGGTTGGGCCGAAGTGTTCTGCTTGCCATTCCGGCCTGCGCAACTCGCCGCTGAAACCGGTGGCTCCGCGCTCATCCCACCAACGCGAAGGCCACCACGGTCTCATTCTTCTCCGGAATCTCTTCGAGCAGCTCCCCTTCCAGATCGAAGGGAACCGCCATCTCGCAGGCGGCTATCTCTTCCGTGCTGGCGCCCACAAAACAAAGCTCGCAGTGGGCCAGCGCGTCGCCGTCGCCCATGCGGACGGGCGGACCGAAGATCCGGCAGGTCATTGGCCGCCAGGCGTAGACATCGCAACGGCCTGTCTCCGGATCGAGCGCCGGGCAGGCGGCGTCGTTGGCGAAGTTCTCAAATCGCTCGCGATCGGCCTCGGTGTTGCTCAGCAGCCCGGTTTCGACATCGCCGGGATACTCGGCGCCATGCTCGACAATCCACATATCGGCGCGATGGGTGACCTCGGAGGCAAGAGCTGGATTGGTCTCGCGCAGTTTCTCCATGCCGGCGCGCAGGCGCAGCACATCCAGCGGGTTGAGGGCAAAGGCACCATGACAACATTGAGTGCAACCTTGCTTGCAAACCAAACGTTCACCAGCGTTCTTCGCCGCCTCGGCAAACGCATTATTCGTGATCTGAACCAGCAACGAATCGCCCATAGGCAAATGCATATCGGCAAGAATACCGGATTTCCCCGGCCTCCGTCGCCAAAAATATTTTGCCGGGGATACCGACAGTCACGGGGGTGCTGAGCACCATCGTTTTGTCTTGAAATGGGGCGCTGGAAATGCCAGCTTGATCGCACGCGCCGGTCACCCAATCGGCTTATCCCATCTCTCCAGCGCGCTCTGAAACTCACTCATGAACCTGCCGGCATCGGCGCCGTCGATGGTGCGGTGATCGAAACCGAGGCAGTAGTGCTGCATCGAGCGGATCGCGATGGTGTCGCTGCCCTCGGCATCGGTCATCACGACCGGCTCCTTGCGCAGGCCTCCGATGGCCAGGATCGCCGACTCCGGCTGATTGATGATGGGCGTGCCGAACTCGCCGCCGAAGACACCGGAGTTGGTGAGCGTGAAGGTGCCGCCTTGCACCTCTTCCGGTTGCAGCTTCTTCGCGCGGGCGCGGGCGGCCAGATCAGCGACGGCGCGGGTGAGTTCAAGAAAGCTCAGAGTCTCGGCCTGCTTGACTACGGGAACAATCAGCCCCCAATCCAGAGCCACTGCAATACCGAGATTGACATGGGGGTGGTAGTGGATGGAGCCGCCGATCATCGAGGAGTTGACGATGGGAAATTTGACCAGAGCCTGCGCGGCGGCGGCGGCAATGAAGGGCATATAGGTGAGCTTGACGCCGTGCTCGCGCTCGAAGCCATCGCGGCTGCGCTCACGCAGGCGGGCGACGCGGGTCATGTCGATCTTGTAGACGGTGTGGACATGCGGACTGATCTGCACGCTTTCCACCATGCGCTGCGCGATGATGGCGCGCATCTTGCTCACTGGCACTTGCTGTGCGGCTAACTCCGCCTTCGGGGGCGCCAGCGGCACGGTGCTGTTGGGTATGCCTTCACTCAGATGGCGCAGAATATCTTCTTTCGTGATGCGTCCCTGCGAGCCGGTGCCGGCAATCCGGCTCAGATCGACCTGCTTCTCTTCGGCGATACGCCGCACCAGTGGCGAGGAGCGCAGCTTGACACCGGTCCGCTGCGGAGCTTCCGTCGCGGAGGACTGCGCTTGCGGAGGCGCTTCTGGCGCGGCAAGCTGGGGCGTAGGGGCGGCAGCAGCAGATGCATTCTCACCAGGCCGTGAGATCACCGCAACCACTGTGTCGACCTCGACGGTCGCGCCCTCGAAGACTTTGATCTCCGTCAGGATGCCTGCCTCGGGCGAGGGAATCTCCGCGTCCACCTTATCGGTGGAGATTTCAAAGAGCGGCTCGTCCTTTTCGACGCGCTCGCCGGCGCTTTTGAGCCACTTGGTAATGGTGCCCTCGAAGATCGATTCGCCCATCTGGGGCATGACTACGTCCGTTGGCATGAAGCTCTCTCCGCAATGCAGCACGCCCTGGGGCTTTGCTCAGGGCTGGCTCCGGGACGCGCCCGGTACTGGCCGGATTATAAATTGTCGTGCGCCGGGGCTTGTTGTGAGTCAAGCCCGGAGAGGCCGCTCCGCGCTGCCGCGCAGGCGCTCAACTTCAGGCGGAGTTTGCAGTGGCGTGTCTTCGGCGGGAGATTGCCGTGCGGCGGAGGCGGCCTGAGCGCGCAAGGCGGCAAGGCTCTCGACCGGCCTCACCGGCTCGTTGAAGAGCTGGCCGAAGCTCTGCGCTGCCTGTCGGGCCAACTCTTCAAGCGAGGGAAGCTCCTGCGTATTCTTGACTTCGAGCCGCAAGCTGGTCACCGCGTGGCCGGCGATACCGCAGGGGACGATCAGTGCAAAGTCGGCGAGGTTGGTGGTGAGGTTGAAGGCGAAGCCGTGAGAGGTGATGCCGCGGGCGACGTGAATGCCGATGGCGGCGATCTTGCGTTCGGGACCGTTGCCGTCAGGGCACCAGACGCCGGTCAGACCGCGGATGCAACCGGCGCGCACGCCAAAGCTGCCGCAAAGGCGGATCAGAGCCTCTTCCATGCCGCGCACAAACTCCACAGGCCCCATGCGGATGCCGCTCGCGGTACGCAGTGTGCGCAGATCGAAGATCGGGTAGCCGACCAACTGGCCGGGGCCGTGATAGGTCACGTCGCCGCCGCGATTGATCTCGTGAACGGCGACTCCGCGGTGGGCAAGCAGTTCGTCTGAGGCAAGAATGTTGGAGCGGTTGGCATTGCGGCCCAGCGTCAGCACCGGCGGATGTTCGAGGAGCAGCAACACATTGCAGAGGCGGCCTTCGCCAACCAGCGCGGCGATCTCCGCTTGCAGGCGCAGACCTTCGGTGTAATCCACGCGGCCAAGATAGAGAGGCTGAATCATCGCTAGCTCGATTGTAGCGAGGGAGGCTCAGTTTTCCGCCGAATGCAATCCACCGGCTCCGGCATGGAAGGCGATGTTTCAGCAGCTCCCGCTTCGGTTTTTAGCCAGAGCTTTCTACAGGCCGAGCATCTCCAGCAACTCTTCCACTGTGAGGCGATGGTGAGCGGAGATGCGCTTGAGGATACTGGCGAGGGTTCCGGTTTTGATGGGCTGATGAGCGGGAATCACTTCATGATTTTCGCCGCTGAGTTGCGTAGTTACGCGAATGTGCGATCCCTTTTGCCGAGTGACCTCATAGCCCAGAATTTTCAGTGCCTGAGCCAGTTGCGCTCCGTCGATGTCGCGCGGCAGCCTCATCAGGCCAGCACTTCATCCCGCACGAAATGGAGACGGATGATCGCCGGCCGCTGCATTGTCTCGTCAAAATAACAATCCACGGCATCCTTGACCATTCGGCGCAGCTCTTCGAGGGTCTCCCCTTGCGTATGAATTCCATAGCCTAAGGCAGACGCAACAAAGCCTCCATCGGCTTCGTCCTCGCGCACATCAAAGATGATTTCGCTCATGGGAAAAGCTCCACCCTCTCAGCTCAATGCTACACCGGCAGTACTTCCGCGGCAATTTTCAATACCTAGGGCTTGTTAACGCTACCTCAGGTGGCGGCCTGAGGTAGTGTTAACAGGCCCTAGTTTTCCGCCGAATGCAGTCCGCCGGCTCCGGCATGGAAGGCGATGTTAGAGTGCTCGCCATCGGGGGAGTGGCTACAATTCCACAGGCAGGCGCCGCAGTGGACACACTTTTCGCGCTCGAAGGCGAGCGCGCCTTGCTCGTCCAGCGTGATGGCCTGGCCGGAGCACATTGCGACGCAGGTCTTTTCTCCGCAGGCAAGGCAGAGGCCCGCCTTGCGGAAGGTGATGTGATCGGCGAAGCCGGGATTGGCCTGGACCTTGCCGCCCATCAAGAGCGCGTCCTGCTGCGAGACCAGCAGGCGTCCGTCGAGCGGAATCTCCGGCCAGCCGCGCACCGTCAGCAGAGCATCGTGGAAGGCGCGGCGCTCGGTAAAGGCCAGAGCCGCGGCCTGCTTGTGGATCATGGCTTCAAACGTTTGCGGCGCGACGGGATGAATCTGCTGGTGGGGCGGCGGAATGTGCGCGGCAAGCGAGAATCTTCCATGCGACAATCCCGCCAGAGCCATGCCGATCATGCCTTTGACAAGTCCGTTCTGGAAGCCATTGCGAGCGTTCTCGGCCTCCTTTGCGCCTCGCTCAACCCAACTGGCTCGGCGGCGGGCTTCGTAGGTGGCGGCGAGGTTCTCGCGGGTAAAGGGCTTGCCGGCGCGCAACAGCTCGACGACCGCTTCGCCCAGTTGGCAGCCCGTCGCCCAGGCCTCGTCCACGCCGGAGCCGGTGAGCATATTGGTTGAGCCGGAACCTTCGCCGATGCGGGCAAAGCCATCGCCAGTGAGGAATGGCTCGCCGTGCTTGCCACTCTCCTCCAGCGACTTCGCGCCCCAGGAGCGCAGCGTTCCATTCTTGAGAACCTTCCACAGCGCGGGGTGCTGAATGTAGTGCTGAAGATAGCGGTAGGCGGTGCGCGAGGGATTGTTCAGCCACGAGGGGACAAAAATTCCCACGGAAACGAGCCGCTCCGGATGCACATAGAGGAAGCCGAAGATCTCCGGCTCCGGATAGCCAAAGCTATGCCAGACGGTTCCAGGCTTGAGCTTGGTGTCTTCCGGCAGCTCGATGACAAACTTCATGCCCAGCGCCCACTCGCGGCGATGGTGGCCTTTGGGCAGGCCGAGCTTCTCGTCAAGAGCCTGGCCGACGGCGCCGACCGGGCCATCGCCGACGACAGTCAGCAGCGCCTTCACGTCCATGCCGGCCATGAAGCCGTCGGTGGGTATGCCGGATCTATCCACGCCCTGATCGGCGAGGCGCAGACCTTCAACCTTCTCGCCATCGAAGAGCGGAGCGCTGACGGGCGTTCCCGGCCAAATCTGAACGAGGCCGGTAGCCATCAACTGCGAGCCGATCCACTGGTTGAACTGGCCGATGGACATCACGAGGCCGCCGTGCTTGTTGAGGAAGGCCGGAGTCCAGGGCAGCGTGAAGGCGTGATCGCGCAGGCCCACGAGAGGGCCAAAGAGGCGCAGGGCTTTGTCCGCAAGGCGAAGGGTGAACGAGCGTCGGCTGGCTCCAATGGGGTCGAGCAGGTACATCACACGCTCTCTGGTGACGGGGACGGCCATCGGTATCTCAGCCGGATTCAGGCCGGGAAAGCTCGCGCGGATCGCCTGGGCGCGTGTGACTACGCCACTGACGCCGGAGCTGATGTCGTCGGCGCGTTCGTAGCAGAGGATTTGCAGCGGCATTCCCGGCGCGACTTTGCTCTCGAAGGCTGGGTCGGCGGGATTTTCATTCCAGACTTGGGTGAGCGTGTGCAGAAAGCCGCCGGTGGCAGGACCGAAGCCGGCGCAGGCGATGTCCACTTCCATGGACGCGCGGTCGATGATCTCTTCTGCCTTGTCTTCTGCGCTCACGCGGGTTTCCTTCTGAATCTGGCTAGTCTAAGTGGATTCCCAGATCCGAAAATCCGGACCTGGGGCACCCCAGTGTTCGTGGACTCCCACCCTAGCCGCAAAAACAAAGACGCGGCGAGGGTGGGGCACCCAGATTTTGTACAAAGGTCGAGATTATTGCTTTTCACTGAACCCTGACCCCTGATCCCTGTTCCCTGCCTTTACGCCGGGTAATCCAGCGCCTCCGGGATCATGACCTTGCTGACGGTTTCGGCGGCGCGGTCTTTGGCGAGGCGCGAGCCGCTCAGGCAGGCGGTTAATTTGTTCTGCATACGCAGGAAGTCGGTGTTACCTGCGCAACCGGCACAGGGACCGGCCTTTTGCGGATGCGTGCCATCGGCGGCAAGAACGTCATTGGCCATGGCCGTGATGCCCGGCATGGTCACTTCCAGTTCTTCCAGCTCGCCTGCAAGGAAGCAGGAGCGGTGCTCTTCTTCGTCCCACGAGGGATGGCAGTTATAGCCGAAGACCAGCTCGGCGCAGATGCGGCTGACCTCACCGGCTGCTGCCGCGGCTTGCGTGTGGCAGAGGTCGCTGAGGAAGAGCACGGTGCCTTCGAGGCCTTCGGCGGCGACAGGATCGTCGGGGCCGCGTTTTTCCAGTTCGAGCACGTCGAGAATCTGGTAGCGGGAGGCGAGCAGCCAGCAGAGCGCGTCAGCCAAAGCAAAGGTCACGCCCTGGCGCTGTCCATGATAGAGCTTGCCGCCGGTTGGGTCTGTGGCCTTTTGCAGATGATTGAGGGTCCAGAGCCACATCTGCATCGCCGAAGCCAGAGTGCAGGCGCCGGTTCCGGGACGGCTGGAGGCGATGAGCCGCATCTCGGCGGTCCATGCGCGGAAGAGTGCGAGGAAGACTTCGGAGGTCATCGTCACCGTCAACTGGCGGCGCTGCACAGCTTCAGGGCCTTCATAGGTGGCTTCGAGCTGGGCATCCATCCACTTGGCGCCGAGGAAGCCGGGGCAGTCTTCGGTGATGCCGTAGCCGCCCATCAGGCTGACGGCCTCGCGCAGCATATTTGTACCGTGGCCGGTATTCCAGAGCTTGGTCGCAGGACAAATGACGTTGGTTTCGGCATCCATCAGCACATATTGGACGAGCGGATCGGCTTCGAGTTCGGCGCGACGGGGATCGCCGGCTTTGAGTGAGAGCAATTCAATCGCGCGCTCGGCACTCTCTTTGAGAGCCTTCATCTCGGCTCGTCCGCCGCTGATGCCGCGCTCGGCGAGGATGGCCGACTTCTGCTTTTCGATGGGTTCGAGCACGTCGAAGAGGCGGGCGGTGGCAAAGCCCAATGAGGTGGCCGCTTCGCCGGTAGCCCATATGTCCACCAGGCGATGGAGTGCGTCTTCGCGCTGCTGGATTCCCTGCTCGTAGCGGACGGAACCGGGCTTGGCGCCTTCGGCTCCGCGGAAGCGCTGGCGCTGATAGCGAATGACCGGCTCAATGGCGGAGAGCAGCTTGGCGGAGGACATCAGGCCGACGGCCACGCGGGTGCGCTTGAAGACCGCTTCAAGAACGTCGCCGTGGTTGCAGTTGGGAATGATGACGCCGTCCTTGACGGTGTAGCCGCCGATGATGCGGCTGGCCGGAACCTTCATGTTGAAGATGGGGTCGCCGGTTGAAGAAAGCTGATGAACCAGCTTCTTGGTTGGCGTGCCGTGATCGAAGATGCCCTCGTCGGTCTCTTCCAGGATCACCATGCAACTGCCTTTGATGCGCTCGTCGTCGGAGCCGACGGCGGCGGTGACGAAGTTGGCGAAGGCGATGTTGGTGATGAAGCGGCCGCGTTTATCCACTTGGAGCCAGGGTTCTTCGCCTTCCTTCCACTCGGCCACGCGAACTTTTCCGCTCAGCATACCGGTGTCTACGCCCACGTAGGGGATGGGTTCGGTGAGCACAAAAGCGCCGCGCCAGGGCTTGCGATCTTCTCCGGGCTGCGGTGGGGCGGAGAGGCTCTTATAGCGGTTCACTTGTTCCGGTGTACCGCGCTCGTGAATCGGCGCGAGAGCCAGGAAGCCTGCCAGTGATGCCGTGGCCGCTCCGCCGTCCACCCAAGCCAGTTCAAAGGCCGCCAGAGAGAGAGCCAGATTTTTCGGGCCGGAGATAAAGCCGCCCTCTTCCGGCTCCATGAAGGCGGCGGTGATGCCAGCGCGGTCAAAGGCCTCCATCATGCTAGCCTTGCCGTGGGTCCACTCGTGGGTGTTGCGCTCACCGGCGGCCACCAGTTGGGCCACGGTTCCCCGCGCCACGCCGCGCGCGGACTGCACCAGCATTTGCAGGTCAAAACGGTCGGCAAAGCGCCATTGAATCTGGCGAACCGCGTCGCCGGGGAGTGTGAGCATAGTCTTCGTATCCGGTATCGCAACCGTGGCCATTCTTTTATCCTCGAGCAGCGGTCATATTGTGAACGAGCGGGCGGGCCTTGTGATGTGACCTGAATCACTTTCGAGCACAGCCACTCTCTGCTTGCACGGTGCTATTTCGATCTGATTCCGTCAGTTTTCTAGGGCGTCGGCTTGGAGAGATGAACAAGCCGATCGAGTTCCTCGCTCTGGGGTGCGGGTTTGAAATCCGGAAACTCCTCGGCCAGATTTTGCATGAGATAACCAAGCCGCAAGTGCTTGGAGAAGACCCGTTTGGTGCGTTCCAGCTCTTCGCTGACCTGAGCCGGCGACAGGTGTGTGGGGTCGGAGTCTTCAAAGCCATAACTGATGGCGTCGGTCAGCGCGTCGGCCTCTTCTTCATGGGCCTTGTCCATACGCTCGTAGAAGCCGTAGAGTTCGGCGGTCTTCCTCACTTCTTCTTGCGGCATTAGAGCGGTGATGCTGGTCTGGCAGGCGGTCTTCCACGCGGAATCCACCATGCGCGCATAGGAGATATTCCACTGAATTGTCCCTTGAAACTGGCTTGGAGGCACGCCGGGATGCTGCTGAAGAGAATGAAAAACGAGGAGATTTTTTTGCAGTGTCGCCGACTCGTCGCGAAAATGGGCGGTGTTGGCGGCAAAGTTGGCGCGGTTTTCCTCAAGTTCATGCTGGAGAGCCTGGCGCGTTTCGCTCACCTCGTTGCAGTGATGCACCCACTCGACCGAGGCTTCCAGACCAAGAGCAATCAACAGGCCGATGGTAATGGTCGCTAGATGGACGAAGAAATCCCGCCAGCCAGCGACGGAATGATGTGGAGGGTGTACGTCGAGCATCGCAAGACTCCTGTGGTTGAAAAGGGTTGAGCCGACACGGCCAGTTTAGTACGGCGGATTCGATTTTGGCCAACCAGAAAATGAGTTTACGATTCCTGTTCTTTCCGGCCAAATCGGAAAAGAGTTGCGGAGAGTTTCCCTACCAGTTAAGATGGGCTGCTCTGAGTGTGATCGGTGTCACTTGCAGTTACGCAATGTAAACCGTATGAAAGATAGTTACCGGAAAAATCCAAACGACCGGAGAAGCCGGTCAAGGAGCAGGATGATGAATTCAGGAATCAAGGCGGCATCGATGATTCTTCTGGCCGCGTCCTTTGCCATGCCTGCGTTGGCGCAGACATCCGGAGAGGCGGTCTACAAGGCCAAGTGCGCGCTGTGCCACGGAGCGGACGGGTTGGCCAATACGCCGGCGGCCAAGAGCATGAAGATGCTCTCCTTCAAAGATCCGTCGATGCTCAAGGCCTCCGATGCCCGCTTTGCCCTCACCACACGGAATGGAGAAGGCAAGATGCCCGCCTACAACGGCAAGCTGACCGATGCGCAGATCAAGGATGTGATCGCCTACATTCGCACGCTCCAGAAGTGAGGACGGTCATCGCCTGAACTCCGGAGGAATGGATCGGAGTCTTTTATGAAGACTGCTTCCATGATCGTGCGGATGCGGGTTCTGTTCGCGGGCGCTCTGCTGGCCGTCATCGTGCCGGGGATTGCTGCGGCGGAGACGGATTGTCTCTCCTGTCACGGAGACGCGAGTCTACAGGATGCCTCTGGAAAAAGTGTCGGCGTAGATGCGCACACCTTCGCAGCGAGCATTCACGGCACTTTGAAGTGCGGCGATTGCCACGCCACCATCAAGGATTATCCTCACCCGGATCAAATTACGCCGGTCAAGTGCGAGAGCTGCCATGCCGATGAGGCGGCGGGGCTGACGGGCAGCGTCCATGCAAACAAAGCGGAGCATCCCTGCACGAGCTGCCACGGCGACGCGCACGCCATCTTTCCCAAGACGGATTCCCGGTCGGCGGTCTATCCGCTGAATATCCCGCGCACCTGCGGCGCCTGTCACGGCAACGCGGCGATGGCCAGGAAACACGGCCTGCCCAATGTCTATCCTCTCTATATCGATTCGATCCACGGCTTTGCGCTCAGCAAAGAGGGGCTGCTGGTGGCGGCTAATTGCCAAAGCTGCCATGGTTCGCATCACATTCTCAGCCATAATGACCCGCAGAGTCCCACCTACAAGGCGAACATCCCCAAGACCTGCGGCAACTGCCATGCGGGAATCACCGACGAGTATATGGGCGGCGTGCATGGAAAGGCGGTTACGGCGGGCAATCTGAAGGCGCCGGTCTGCACGGATTGCCATACCGCGCACGCGATCCTGCAACCGACGGCGGCGGCATTCCGTATGCAATCGACGCCGATTTGCGGCTCCTGCCACAAGGAAAAGCTGTCTACCTATCGGGATACCTTTCACTCGCAGCTCGGTTCACTGGGCGGATATGTGGAGACGGCGCGCTGCTGGGATTGCCACGGGGCGCATGAGGTTTTGCCTGCCTCCGATCCGCGGTCGCCGATCGCCAAAGCCAACCTGGTTACGACCTGCGGCAAATGCCACGCCGGGGCCAACCTGAGCTTTGTGCAGTATCAGCCCCATGCCAATGCGCACAATCGCAAGCTGAATCCAGCCCTCTACTTTGTCCGCTTGTTCATGAATCTGCTGCTGGCCGGAACGCTGGGCTTCTTTGTGATTCACACCATCCTGTGGCTGATCCGTTCACGCTACGACCAGCTCAAGAGAAAGGCCGCGGAAGGAGGGAAAAATGCCTGATCCAGAGCCATCGATGCATGAAGGCGGCGAAGCGAAGCCTGCGGGCGGACGGTATTTCATGCGCTTCACGCGGGAGCAGAGATACCTCCATGCCGCGCTGTTCAGCAGCTTTCTGGGGTTGGCTGCGACGGGCCTGCCGCTGCGCTTCAGCGAAAGCATCTGGGCGCGCGGCCTGGCCAAAGCCGTGGGCGGCTTTGGTGCGATTCTCTTCTTTCACAAGTTCTGCGCCCTGGTTTTGACCGTGGCATTTTTGATCCACGTGAAGGAGATCGTCACGCGCGGCATCGTTCACCGGGAGAAGGGGATCTTCTGGGGACCGGCCTCGATGGTGGCGAATTGGAAGGATGTGAAAGACCTCTTCGGCCACCTGCGCTGGTTTGTCGGCCTGGGACCGAGGCCGCAGTTTGATCGTTACGCCTACTGGGAGAAGTTCGATTACTGGGCGGTCTTCTGGGGCATGATCGTGATTGGTTTTTCCGGATATGCCATGTGGTTTGCGCCGTTCTTTGCGCATTTTCTGCCCGGCTGGGCGCTGAACGCGGTGCTGGTGATTCACAGTGAAGAGGGATTGCTGGCAATCCTTTTCATCTTTTCCATTCACTTTGTGAATACCCATCTGCGCCCGGACAGTTTTCCGATGGACCTGGTGATCTTTACCGGCGTGGAGAGCGAGGAAGAGTTCAAGCACAAGCGGCCGGAGGAGTATGCGCGGCTGAAGGCCCAGGGAAAGCTGGAGACGCGGCTGGCGGAGCCGCCGGGAATCTGGCAGATCAATTTTTCGAGGGTGGTTGGCTATTCGGCGATCCTGATCGGCCTGGTGCTGCTGGCGCTGACCTTGAGCGCGTATTTCTGGCGCTGAAGGGCTGGCGAGTCGATTCATCGCAGCTTCACGAATAAATGCAAAAATGAGCGAAACTTCCGGCTGAGAAGCGTGTCTCTACAGGGAACAGGATGCGAAGGGCGGATTTGCTCGCCTTGACAGCGCCAGGGCCGGGATTTAGAGTGCGGGGGCAGTCGAAGGTTTCCCCATCCCCTATGAAAGAAGGAAGAATAGATATGGCTCAGGCCTGGCAGCTTCGCGTTTTTGGAGCGTTTTCCGCAGTATTGATGGCGAGCAGTGCGCTGATGGCGCAAGGCGATCCGTCGGCGATTCAGCAGAGGTTAAACGCGCAGTACAAATTGACGACCGTTACCGCGGATCGCTCGGATATCGTCACCGCCGGAGATGTGGTCGTGATTCACAAGCCAGGACTGCTGATGTATGCAGTGGCTTCGCCGATGCCGCCGTCGAATACCTATAAGAACGGGAAGATCGGACAGGGCTGGGGCGGCTTTGGAAAGGATTTGATGATCGGGATGTCGGCTCCGGGAGGTGCGACCGCGGCCGATTATCCGCATCGTCCCTTTGTGCCCGAAGAGAAGTGTTGGGTTACGGGGATTCAGGTGCAGAAGGATGGGGTGCTCTTTCAGCTTTACAGCGACCCTTATGACAACATCCGCTATTACGCGAATCTGAAGATTCCTTTTCCCGGCAAGAAGGAAGTGCCCTCCGTGGAGGCGGCAATGCAGATGGTGGCTGAGGTGCTGACTGTGGCGTCTGCGGACAATCAGGGCGGCGAGCCTGCTGCTCCAACCGCAGAGGCGCCCGCACCCGCTCCGGCTCCGCCGGCGATGGAAACGATTGCTCCGCCGCCCCCGCCCGCCGATGCTCCACCGCCGACGATCGAGCTGGGGCAGACGAAGGATCAAGTCGTTGCCGCCTTTGGGCAACCGGCGCGGATGGCCAAAGTGGGCGTGAAGGAGATCTTCTATTACAAGGATATGAAGGTCACATTCACGAGTGGCAAGGTGAGCAACGTGGAGTAGAGCTTTTGCGCGGTCTGACCGGAGCGGCAGAAAAGCCGCATCCGGAGTGGAACGCAGGATCAAGAATATGAAGGGAAATGAGGAGCCGATGATCAATCAACTTCACCGCGGGGCCATTCGCAAGGGTGCCGCAGCAACGATACTAGCCGTGCTTGTCGGGTTGGGAAGCGCGGTCTGCGCAGTATCCCAAAACAAACCTGCTCCGCCGCATCCCAGGCCGGCGCCAGCCGCGCATCCAGCCCCGGCCATGCATCCTTCCGGTGGCGGCGCCTCGCATGGACCAACGACTGGTGGAGCTACCACGCATGGGCCAACTGCTAATGGACCAGCTGCCAATAGCGGAGCAACCATGCACGGGCCAACAACTGGTGGGGCCACCAATAATTTCGGTGGTAGCAGCAACGGGCCAGGCGGGATGGGCGGCAGCAGCAATCTGGGCGGGCTGGACGGGCTGGGCGCGCATGCACCAACTGCTAATGGAACAACTGCCAATAGCGGAGCAACCATGCACGGGCCAACAACGGGCGGGGCCACCAATAATTGCGGTGGT
>Ga0181520_10001594_pt1 | contig 45594 bp, 44 predicted proteins | sample PEATcosm2014_Bin_29_FD_132451 | JGI IMG/M metagenome (GOLD analysis project Ga0181520, IMG submission 132451) | Peatland microbial communities from MTU Mesocosm Facility, Houghton, MI, USA - PEATcosm2014_Bin02_30_metaG | ecosystem: Environmental > Terrestrial > Soil > Wetlands > Peat | place... | reverse complement strand
TAAATCCGTCGGCCTGCCTTGATGCCGGGCGGTCAGGAGGACGGAAGTGACCCAAAAGGTTTGTACTCGCCATGGCCGGGATTATCCTTGTTCCTGCGGCATGGGAAATCTTTACCGCTTTGTAGAGCCGCTTGTCTTGCTGCTGCTGAAACAGAAGGGCCATTCTTACGGCTATGACCTCTGCGCGCTGTTGCAGGATCATGCTCTTACCGATGCCACGATCGAGAAAGCCGCTCTCTACAGAACCCTTCGACAACTGGAAATGAATGGAAATGTCTGCTCCGAATGGGAAACAAACAACTCCGGCCCTGCACGCCGGGTATACAAAATCACAAAGCAAGGCGAAAAACACCTTGAAGAGTGGGTATCTGTTTTAGGAAATCTCTCCAAATCGATGGCTCACTTTGTGCGCGGCGCTCGAAAGACATTGCAAGAGCCGAAGGCGAAGAAAGCCAAGCCCGCACTATAGACGGGCTGGGACCGAGAGCGACCACCCTACAAAAATACCACTTGCTTTGACTCGCTGATCATTTGGATGAAACTGCCCACTCCGACATAGTCGATTCCAGGGTAGTCGATCATCTCTTCCTCTTTCAGACCCATTACGCCCATTGACATCTCACAGACGTGAATGCGAACTCCAAACTCGCCGGCTTCCTTCATCAGCTGCTCCAATGATTTGACTCCATGCGCACTCATCACGGAACGAATCATTTTGGGACCGATGCCGGCCATTTGCATCTTTGAAAGAGGCAGCGCACAAGAACCTCGCGGCAGCATCCAGCCGAACATCTTGTCCATGAATTTCTTGGGCGGGGACTTTTTTGGATCGCGCAGGGCAGCGGTTGCCCAGAAGGTGAAAAACATATCTACCTCCATGTCATAGGCTACGGCTCCCAATGCAATGATGAAAGCTGCGATGGTCGTGTCGAGGTTGCCGCTCATCACGCCAAGCGAGAGGCGGCCATTGCCCGCAGAGTATTCAAGCGCATCAACGCGCTCCGTCAATTCCTGAATCGTTTTCTGTAGATCGCTTTCGGTTGCTGTGCTCGTCATAGATGTGTTCCTTTCAATACTGAAGTCGCGTGCTAGGACTGGGCGTCGGCAACTACCGCTTCCGCAGTGGGCGCGTGACGCCATGCGAACAAAACAAGTGCAAGAGTGCGGTAGAGCGCATGAGCGAACTTGGTGAGCGGCAGCATCGCAACCAGATCCATGGCCAAGACCATATGGACAAAGAAGACTGCGTGACCGACGGTGTTCATCGGCAAATATACGACGATCTCGGTGAACAAACCAGTGAGCACAGTGGCCGCAAGAAGCACGGGGAAAAACCAATCAGCGAATGCGCTCTTGCGCCATGGAACTTCTGCGGAGCGCAGGCGGCGATTGAGCGCGATGGCCAATCCATAAAGGCAGACGATGCCGCCGATAGCGCCCAGCAGGCGCATCGGATACCACGGAGGAGCCGGAGAGCCGATGGGTTTTAGAAGAAAATCGAGAGTTGTGGCCAGCAGCATGGCGAGAAAGCCGCCCATCACCGTGGCGTGAATGAACCATGTGCGCCGATGCAGTGGCTCGATGGTGCGCACGGATGAATCTTCGGCAGAATCGCACTCACGAAAGCGGCGATGGAGCAATGCGTCGAAGATCGCAGCGGCAATCGCGCCCGGAAGCGCCGTAACTCGCAGAGTCAATCCCTCGCGGCGACGCTCCATCCAAAAGCGCGCAAACATTGAGGCCATGCCAAGCGCCGCGCTCAAACCAACCACGGCAAAGAGGGCCACGCCTATGTTGTGAATCCACTCCCCTGGCAAAAAATCAAAGAGAGGGAGTTGCCCGCCAGCAGCGCTTTCCCTGACCATCAACAGCAAGCTGAAGAAGGCTGAGAAGACAGCAAAGACAAGCAGATTTCCAAAGGCCGAGCGGCTCGCCAATCCAGCTAACCCAGTGAAGTCGTAGCGAGCAATTGCAAAGCTGCGCGCGGCGGCCATGAACTCGGCAGGATCAGCCTCGCGGGGACAAGTCTCCGTGCATTCGCCGCAGGCATAGCAGCGCCACAGGTCTTCCGAAGCCAGCAGTTCCCGCTCCATGCCCACCTGGGCCATGCGGATCATGCGCCGGGGGAAGCCGGTCGACTCCTGCGCTAGCGGGCAAACAGCTGTGCAGTTGCCGCAGTTGAAACAGGCGCTCACGTCCAGCGTTCCACCGACTCCGTGCTGCTTGATCTTTCGCAAAAGATTTACGTCCACGACTCGCGCCATGCAAATACCTCTTCAGATGTTAGTGAACCGCGTTTGCCGTTTCCGCAATAGCAACAAGAGAATAGAGCGGATACTCGTCCTCTTCGCTGGCTTCAGCGACCTCTCCATACTTCCGCATCCCTGTCACGTGCCAAAGCGCTTCGTCGGCCGGCATCTTCAAGGCCTCGGCAATCGCCGGAACCGTGGCAGGCTGCGCTTCCAGCAGCTTACGAATGGACTTTCGCGCGGCCAGCAGATGCTTCTGCGCTGCGCGCTTCTCCTCACTGATGCCGCCCAGGCTGGTGCGCAGCGCCGCCAGCGCCTGTTTCTGTTCCGCAGTGAGCAACTTCATCGCCATGATTCATTTCCTCTCCGCCGCTTTGAGGCAACTCTATTGAATGCTGACCAGATCAGATGGGCATTCGAGTTGGGGAATATCGGCCGCCAGCCCTGCAACCATCGCCTCGAACTGATCCAGCCTCCAGCCGTTGAGGTCAATGGCGCGATGTGGACAGACAGCGACGCACGCTCCGCATCCAACGCAGAGACCGGCATTGACCTGCGCGCGCTCGACCATCACGCCATCCACATCCATCTGTACCATTCGCAACGCGCCTTCATAATCGCATTGCGTGACGCATTGCGCCTCGCCGCAACAGAGCGCAAGATCGACGGTAGCCACATAGGGATTCAGTTCGACATCTTCCGTGGCAAACATGGCCGCGACCTTGACGGCTGCTGCTCCCGCCGCAGACAGAGTCTCCTGCACATTCATCGGCCCTTGCGCCGTGCCCGCTAGCAGTATGCCGTTCACGGCCAGCTCGACGGGCCGCAGTTTGGGATGCACCTCTTGCAGAAATCCATCTTCGCCGGTCGCCAACTTCATGGCTTCGATCAAGTCTTCGATCTGCCCCGGTATCATTCCGGTTCCAAGCACAACCATGTCCACGCTGAGTGAGAGTTCTTCTCCCCAGGTCAGCGCATCCTTCACGGTAACCATCAGCGCGTCATCCTTGCTGCGGCTGGCCGGCGTTGTTTCTACCTTTGGCGGCTCTTCCCCGTTGTAGCGGAAGAAGACGACACCAGCTTTGCCTGCCTGGGTGTAGTAGTCCTCCTCGCCGCGTCCATAGGTGCGGATATCCTGATTGAAATCGAAGACGCCAATTTGAGGAAATCTCTTGCGCACAGCCAGCGCCTGCTGAAGAATGGTCGTGCAACAGGTTCGAGAGCAGTACGTATTGAGCCGCCCATTGGCTGGAGGTTCGTGAACTCCATCCAGTTGCCGACTGCCGACACAGTGCATGAAGGCAATATTGCGGATTGTTCGGCTTCGATAGGCGAGCTTCTTTTCCTCCGCTTTTACTGACTGCATATAGCGGATAAACTCCGGCATCGTCAGAACGCAGGTTTCGGAGCGATAGAGGAATTCTCCATCCTGCGGCAGATAGGAACGAAAGCCTGTTGCCATGACGATGGCGCCGACAGTTGCCTCTACCTTGAAAGCGCCAGTCTCAACTGGCTGTTGAGATTCAACCACGATCTTGAAGTTTCCGATGAAGCCGTTCACCTCGGTTACCTTGCTACCAACAAGAACCTCAATATTGGAATTCTCCCTCACTTGCCGCGACAGTTCGGTAACCAGTTCCTCTGCGGCGCGTTCGCTCGGATAGATTTTTCCGCGCTCATTGAGATGGCCGCCGAGTTGTTGAGAAAGCTCCACCAGAAGCACATGAATTCCGCGGCCTGCAAGGTCGGAAGCCGTCTTCAATCCGGCAATGCCTCCGCCAATCACCAGAGCGCGGCGATGGTTGGGCAGCTTGATCTTATCGAGGGGTTGGGCATGGCGCAGCTTGCCTACGGCCGCCGCAATCATGCGGATCGCCTTGGAGGTCGCGCCGTCCGGATCGTGCCTGTGCGCCCAGGACGCCTGTTCGCGGATATTCACATGCTCATAGAGATAAGGATTCATTCCACCGCGTTGAACTGCGCCGCGAAAGGTTTGCTCATGCAAAAATGGCGAGCACGAAGCGACAACCACGCGGTCGAGATTTTCCTCCAGAATGTCGTTGCTGATCAGATGCTGCCCCGGATCGGAGCATACAAAGGTATGGACTTTGGCCAGGGCAACGCCGGGAATCAATCGCGCCGTCTCGGCCACGCGCTCCACATCCACGACATCGGAGATGTTGCCGCCGCAGCGGCAGACGTAGACGCCGATGCGCGGTTCACTCTCGTGGTGTTCCTGAAATCCGTCCTGATTGCTCATACTTTCCCTCTTCAGATTGCAGCCGGGAGATGCCTTCACTTTGCGAGAACTGCGGCCCGCTTTTGATAGAGATACTGGCTGACCTCCATCGCTGCCGCGCCGGCCTCCGCAATGGTATCGACAATGTCCTTTGGTCCCGCCGCAGTTCCCGCCACAAAAATTCCCGGCGCGGTGGTGCGAGTGGGAGCGGCCAGCATGGGCGTTGCAACAAATCCGTCGCTGGCGCAAGCAACCGGCGTCGATGCGGAGGGATTCCAATCCGCGATCATGCCTTGCGCCAATATCACCAGATCGTGACGATGCTCTTGCAGTGGATTTGCGGAATCCTCGGTACTTTCAACGCGCAGCAAAAGATCGCCTCCCTCGACGGGAACGATGCGCGCCACCTTGCCGCGCACAAAGCTGATGCCCATGGCCTTGGCGTTCTGGAAGAATTGTTCGTAGCCTTTTCCAAAAGCTCGAATGTCCATGTAATAGATAGTGATGTCGGCCAGTGGGAGCGAACCGGAAAGCAACATGGCCTGCTTGATCGCATACATACAGCAAACCCGCGAACAATAGGGCACGCCAATGGATTCATCCCGCGAACCCGCGCACTGCACAAATGCGACAGAGGAGGGTATCTTGCCATCGGAGGGCCGGAGCACACGGCCATACGGACCATGCGGTGCCAGCAGGCGCTCCAGTGTCATTGGATCAATGATGTTCTTGCTGCGTTGAGCGTTGTATTGAGGCTTCAACGTCATGGCATTCAATTGGAAGCCAGATGCGATGATCACGGCATCGGTGCGAATCGTAAGACTGCGCGGCTGCTGATCGAATTCTATGGCGTCGGTGGGGCAGACGCGAGCGCAGGTCCCGCACGTGCCGCAATGCTCAGCATCGAGCACGGCCTTTTGCGGTATGGCATTGGTGAATGGCACAGCGATGGCGCGAACAGTGCCAAGTCCCTGCTCGAACGGGTCTGGATATTCCGTATCACAGGCATACTCGCATAGACGACAACCAATACATTTGTCGAAGTTCACGTATGTGGGCTTCTGCATCAAGCGCACACGATGCGTTCCGTCCGTTGACTCGATCGCTTCAACTTGAGTGTTGGTGAGTATGGTGATATTCGGATGATGAGCAGCCGAGGACATCTTCGGCGTGGTGATGCAACTGGCGCAATCCAGAGTCGGAAAGACTTTGCTGAGGGCAATCATGTGCCCTCCAATGCTGGAGTTGCGCTCGACCACCAGAACCTTCAAGCCTTGATCGGCGAGGTCCAGCGCCGCTTGCAGTCCCGCGATGCCGCCACCAACAATGAGCGCATCCGGCGTGTACTCCGAGTTGATCTGGGTATTCATCGCTGGCCTCCCTGCAAGGCCGCAACAGAATTAGGAAAGCGCGCCGAAGCCTGGAGACGGCCCAGCGATTCCAGGCGCAACCGCTCGGCCAACTGCGTGTTCACCGGGCCAAGCCGCTGAAGGTGATCGCCCAGGAGCGCGACCTCCTTGAGAAATGCCTTGATGCACACGGTGCAGATGGCGGTCAGGCGTATGCGCTCGAAGCCCAGTCCGCCAGCGCTCATGCGCGCAGTGAGACTATCGATGCGCGCCGCCAGTCGGTCATATGCGCCATGATAGGGACAATCGGAGCCGCAGGCTGCAATCAGAATGCCGTCGATTCCCTGTGCGTAGGACTTGAAATAGAAATCTTTGGGAAAGAGCACAGGCGAAAGCACCCGCAGAATATACACATTGGAGGGATACTCAAGATGGGCCTTGCCGACCGCATCAGCGCCCGGATAGGCGCACTTCTCCGTCGCCAGAACCAGTATCTTCGGAATGAATAGCTCACTCATGCGCACCTCGCACGGCCACTGCCCTCGGATCGAGGCAACAGTATTCCCGCCATCCTGGATGGACCGGCGCTCTCTCGCTGGTGGTTCTTGAAAACCTACTTCTTGCGGCGGACCAGCAGGCGATCGTGTCCCTCGGCTTCGATCAGGCCGAGAAATTCATGGCCCATCTTTCCGGACCAGGCGGCGATATCCTTGCGCGATCCCTTGTCATTCGATTTGATCTCGATGATCTGGCCAACTTTCACTGCTCCAATCGCTTTCTTGGCTTCCAAAAGAGGGCCGGGGCATGCGGTTCCGCGAGCATCAATCACTTTGTCGGCGGTGAGTGTTTCAAGTGCTTCGGTCATAAATACTCCTGAATGAACGTGTTGACATCGGTCTTCCAACATCAGGCCGGTTGAAGAACTTTGCTGCGTTTTCGGCGCGGCGCAGAGGCCGACACTCCCTTTGTTTCCTGCTGCATCTGCTCCAGCAATGCCTCACGAATCAGCAGCATTGCCTGTGCAAACCGAGGGTCGGCAATGCGGTAATAGACGTTTTGCGCGCGTTTCTCGGCGATTACTGCGCCACGGTCTCTCATCAGACGAAGATGCTGCGAGGTATTGGTAACCGTCAAGCCAGCATGGTTGGCAATTTCGGTAACGCTCATGGGTTCCTGCTGCAACGCGCAGAGAATGCGCATGCGCGTGGCGTGGGCGAAGATCGTAAAGAAGCCGCCCAGCAGTTCGCAGGAAGCATCGCTCATTGCAGGTTTCATCTCGGCCTCTCATGTGTTGTATTTGCGCAATTGCGCAAATACAAGTACAGATCCAATGTAGTTTGTCCCGCTTTTTCGCTCTGTGACGGCTGTCACGACAGAAAGCGCGGAGAGTCTACCTTGCTATTCAAAGTAATCAACTCTGTTTGGCTGGCTCTCGGACTGCGGGGAGGGCATCATGAATTTTGCTTGAACCGAATGCGCGCCGGGCATCATCGCATAGGATGAGATTCTCCTTCTCTTTCATCGGCTCTCGATGGACAGCAGAGAGGGTGTCCGATTGTTGAGATTGAAAGCTGGCCTTCGTATGGCTTTGCCGGTGCAGTTCCTGATCCATTATGGGTATCTGCTGCTTTTTGTCTGGGTTTTGACTGAGCAGTTGGGAGTTCCATTGCCTGCCGCGCCCGTCTTGCTGGCGGCTGGATCTCTCTCTGCCGAGCACGAAATCAGTTTCATCCTTGCCCTGCTTGCTGGAGTGGCAGCCGCGCTCTCTGCCGATAGCACATGGTTTCTGATCGGACGCCGCTATGGACACCACGTGATGCGCCTTCTCTGCACGCTCTCACTCGAGCCTGCGGTCTGCGTCCGCCGTACGCGAGAATTGTTCGAACGCCGTCGAAATGTTGCATTGCTCTTTGCCAAATTCGTGCCCGGCTTGGGCATTTTGGCCTCTCCCGTGGCCGGTCAGAATGGAATGCGATTCGGCCAGTTTCTTTTCTTCGACGCCCTTGGCTCGGCACTGTGGGTAGGGGCGCTGTTGGCCGCTGGACGTTTATTTGGGGTTCTGCTCCTGCACAATCCCAGCCTGTTGAACTGGGCAGGCAAGTTCTCTGGAGCCTTGCTGGCTTTAGGCGTGCTCGGACTCCTGATGGCTCGCATCGTTCGCCGCCGCAGGATGATTGGCGCATTGGTTGCCGCGCGCCTTGAACCCGAAGAGTTGAAGAGAAAACTTGATGCCGGGGAGGAGATATTCATTGCCGACCTTCGTCATCCTTCGGAACTTCTAACAAACCCCTTCACTCTGCCTGGCGCGCTGCATTTTTCGCCCGGCTCCTTGGCCGCTCGCAATCACGAAATCCCGCGCGACCGCGACATCGTTCTCTATTGCAGCTGCCCCAGCGAGGCTACTGCGGCCAATACCGCCATGAGTTTGCACAAGCTGGGCATCGAACGCGTGTGCCCTCTGCGCGGCGGCTATGACGAGTGGAAACGGCTGGGATTTCCGCTTGTTGAAGCACAGCCGGATGAGTTAAGCGAACGATGAGCGATTGCGGCAAACAATGCGCGTAAGATCCGGCAGAAGACAGGCGAGACGGCAACGCCTTCTGTGAGAAGCTGCGCCTGAAATGGGACGAAAGGCGCGGAATCGCCGCCAGATCTCCCCCAGCACTCCATGCCTGCGGTGTTCTAATCATCTTATGGCGAGTCTCGACAATTTTCGCTTGGTCGTTTTCAGAACCGTAGCCGAGCAGCACAGCTTTCGCAAGGCCGCTGAAGAGTTGTATTTGACGCAACCCGCGGTGAGCCTCCAAATCAAGGCGCTTGAGGAAGATATTGGCGTCCAGCTCTTCGATCGCACTGGAGCACAGATAACATTGACCGAGGCAGGCAAGGTTCTGCTGGGTTACTCTCAGCAGGCGAATGCGCTCTTCGTCCAGGCGGAACAGGAGATTGCCCTGCTGAGCGGGGATCATGCCGGACAACTCGCCCTTGGAGCTTCCACGACCATCGCTCAATATGTACTGCCGCGTCTTCTCGGCGAATACTGCAAGGAGCATCCCCGCGTTCATCCTACACTGATCAGCGGCAACACAGCGCACATCGTTGAAGCTGTCGAGAAGAAGAAGATCGAGTTGGGCTTCATCGAAGGCCCGGCGCGAAGCCGCACAATCAGAACAAAGTCATTTCTGGAGGATGATCTGCTCTTGATCGTGCCGACCGCGCATGAATGGGCTGAGTTGGAGTCCATCTCTTGTGCTGAAATAGGCAGCGCCCCATTGCTCATGCGCGAGCGCGGCTCCGGCACACGCAGGGTGGTTGAGATGGCGCTGGAACGGCAGGGCCTCAAGCAGAATTCCTTGCGCATCGTTATGGAACTTGATTCGACCGAAGCCATCAAGTCTGCTGTTGAGGCCGGACTAGGAGTAGGCTTCGTTTCTCGCTGGGCGATGGCGAAGGATTTGCGGCTTGGCACGCATTTCAAGATTGTCGAAGTCACTGGACTGCGCATCAAACGAGACTTCTCTGTTGCCTACACGTCTGGCGTGGAACCCCTTGGGCTGGCCGATGAATTTCGCAGATTTCTGTTTGCGAGCGCAGGCTTCCAAAGAACATTGATTCAGCCTCTGAAAGCAAGCATTTCGGCTGGTCTTAAAAAACGCGAATAGGACATAAGTACATCTGCTTGGACGTGGCTATCCACTTCGGACATAGTGGAGTCATGCCCAAGGAAGAATGTATGAATAACTGAGGAATCGATAGACATAGTGGATTGCCGGCGCGCTCCGAGACACGCCGTGAGCGCGGCGGAAGCGATGGATCTGGATTTGACTTCGACCATTCATTATGTGACTATATGGTTACTTGGTGATATATGTCAACGAAAGAGACGACGCGGGATCTGACCGACGCCGAACTGGAGAAGGTGGCAGGACAATTCCGCCTGTTGGGGGAGTCCATGCGCCTGAAGATTCTGCAATCGCTCTGCGCGGGCCCGCTGGCCGTTGGCGAGATTGTGGCAGCAACGGGCGCGACGCAATCGAATATCTCAAAGCACCTTTCACTGCTCGCATCGGCGGGTGTGATTACGCGTCACAAAGACGGCCAGTTTGTTTACTACGGAATGAGAAATCAGCTGACGATGAAGCTTCGCGAACTCGTACACAAGGAATTGCTGAACCAACCGTGATCTCTGTTGATGCATTGTGCGGTACAGAGAATACGCTTGTTTGCGAGTTCTAAAATCCTCTTACGGACAACTGAGGTCGTGACGAACACAATCGTCCACCATTCACAGGCCCGAAACTTGCAACCAAAAAGACTGATGCAGGAGGAGATTGATGGACTTGTCAATGGAACGTGCTCAGAAAATGGTGGTGATGTCTCTCGCCTGAGCACCTGCGCCACATTGGTTGCGGCAGAGCCAAGTTCCGCTGCGAATCCATTCGGCTCGGCATCCCACGAGACCCGCCGATCATTTCGCGGATTCTGTTTGCCAGCGCCGGCGCGCAGAGAACGCTGCAAAAAGCCAAACGTCCGTAATTGAAACAGCCCATAAGATGCGCTTATGTGCCATGAGTACTTCTGCTTGGACGTAGGCGCATATCTTAGCGACACTTGTTCTATGTCCAAGAATATCTTCTTCATTGGGTTGATTCTCGCCGCCAGCGGTTTGGTGACACCACCGGTGGCGCTGGCCGGTGGTCTCATCTATGGGTTCACATTTCTTCATCCATTTCATGTTGAAGCGAAGAAACTTTCCAAACTTCTCCTGCAGGCATCCGTAGTCGGCCTTGGATTTGGCATGGATTTGCAGCAGGTTATGCAAGCCGGACGCTCCGGGTTTATCTATACTGCGGGCAGCATCAGCATCGCCTTGCTCCTGGGTTGGGGGCTTGGAAGACTCTTGCAAGTGAAGCAAAGAATCTCTTATCTCATCTCGTGCGGCACGGCCATCTGCGGCGGCAGCGCCATTGCCGCGATTGCCCCCATCACCAATGCGAGCCAGGAAGAGATTGCCGTCTCTCTGGGAACTGTTTTTGTGCTGAACTCGGTTGCATTGCTCACCTTCCCCACAATCGGGACAGCACTGCACATGACGCAGTCGCAGTTTGGCCTTTGGTCTGCGCTCGCCATTCACGACATAAGTTCCGTGGTCGGCGCGACAGCGAAGTATGGGGCTGTGGCTCTTACCGTAGGCACCACCGTCAAGTTAGCCCGCGCTCTATGGATCGTACCGCTTTCGGTCGGAACCGCTATGGCAAACAAGAGCAAGGCGCGCATTCAATGGCCTTGGTTCATTCTCTTCTTCTGTCTCGCGGCGGTTTTCAATACTTATGTCCACATTTTCCAAACTGCCTATCCAGTCCTCAAGCATCTTGGAGGTATCGGCCTGACAGTCACGCTCTTTTTGATTGGAACGGGACTCTCCATGAAGACTCTCCGCGAGGTCGGGGTTCGACCGTTCCTTCAAGGAGTCCTTCTCTGGCTGTTTGTCGCGGTTGGATCGCTTACACTCATTCGCGAAGGTTGGATTCATTTGTAAATTCGTACAGCCTTCGCCCACATGCGCTTAAGGCACCTGCGGTGCGGAAGGCACCGCGAGCGCAGCAGGAGATGGTTGGGCCTTGTCCATCCTCGCAACGCGATAGGTGATCGCTCTGTTGTGCACCGTGCCTAGGTACATCGGCGCAACATTCTTCTGGTTGGGATCGAAGACCATGTGCCCGGTCACGCCGTCATACTGCTCGATATTGGCCAGCGCATCGTGAATGCGCGCGCGATTCAGCCCTGCCTTGCAGATGGAATCGAGCAGAGCGTTCATCGCATCATAGGCCAGCGAGGCGAACTGCTCTGGTTTCTCGTGGAAGCGCGCTTCAAATCTCTTATTGAAATCGATCCACTTGGGATTGTTGCGCGTTGGGTCGTAAGGAAAGACAGCCTCGAAGCCCTCCGCCGCATCGCCTGCCTGTTCCAGCAATTCAGGCCCCAGCGTTCGATAGGCGCCAAAGACCCGTTGCTTCATTCCCAGTGCCTTCATCTGCTTCAAAATTCCAGCGGTTTGCTCTTCATCGGCCCACAAAACAATGGCATCGGCCCGCGAGGAGCGAATTACATTCAACTGCTTGGTAAAGTCAGTATCGCCGGGCATATATTTCTGCTCGATCACAATCGGATGACCGAGCCTGCGTGAGGCATCGCGCAGCTTGCCCACGCCGAATCGCCCGTATCGATTGTTTACCCTGAGAATCGCCACGCGCTTCATGCCCAGTTCTGTGAAGACGCGGCGGGCAAGCGTCAGGCATTGCACCCGGTCGTCCTGCAGGTCAATAAAGTACCACGGAATGTAAGTCTCCGGAATCGTTGGATCGGTGGAGGCCGAGTTGACGATGGGAATTTCGGTGCGCAGGGCCATGCGCAAGGCGATGTGGGTGGACTCGGAGCTGATGGAGCCAAAGATTGCCCAGTCCTGATCGTCGTAGACCATCTTGACTACTTCATTGGATGCCGAGCCCCAGATGGTGGGGTCAGTGGGCCGTTCCTCTCCATAGACAGTCTTTGCTTGCCAGTTGTCGTAGTCATTGTGCAGCATCAGTTTGAAGGGCTTGCCCCCGTAGCCGCCGCTGGTATTGGCCTCCTCGATGGCCAACTGCGCGCCATGCAGCATACGCAATCCAAAGACCTGTTCCGGGTTATGCTCGATGGGGCCGAAGAAGCCGATGCGCACCTCTGTCACGTTTTTAGGGTCAGGAACGTCTCGCGCCGCACCGAAGTACCTATTGGGGTGCGTGTAGTTGAGGTCATAGGGCGATGCAAACTTGCCGTAGGGACTCAAATCGTCCGGCTCTCCCGCATAGGGCGCAACGACCCGGTCCTTGGGTGGCCCGGGCGGATGCGCGCCGCACTCACACACACCCGTCCTCTGCGCCGCAGCACTAGATGCGGCAGCCACAACCCATATGCTGGCCACAATGATCAATAATTTCTTGCGCATGACAACAACTCCTTGCTGTTTTCGGCAGTCTTATTCGTGCGGAAGATGGCCAGCGCTTCAATCTCGACCAGCAGTTCGGGGCGGCAGAGATGCGCCTGGATTCCGATTGACGCTGGCACCGGATTAAGCCCCTGCTCCTTGTAAAACGCTGTGCGGATCTTGTTGAAGACATCGTAATCGCGGTCGATGTCGCGCAGGTAGCAACTGGTCTTCACGATATCCTTCCACGTTGCGCCCTCGCTTTCCAGGAGGCCAGTGATGTTGGCGAAGGTGCGTTCGAGTTGCGCGGGGAAGTCGCCGATGTGAACGCTGACTCCGTTCTCGTCGATCGATGCCGTGCCGGAGATGATCAGAACGGCGATGCCGTTCAGATCGAGCCGGATGCCGCGCGAGAATGAACTTGGCTTGGCGTAGTGAAAAGCCTCGTTGAGGACTCCGTGATTGGTGATGGCGCGCCGCTCGATTGGCGTGTGCGCGGGCGTGCTTGCAACTACTTCTAATAGTTCCGCAAATGCATTCATGATGATGCCTCCTTATTTCAAGCGAATTCCGTGACTCAAGCCCTTGGCGGTGGCGACCCAGATGTCGTCGCCCTGGAAGTCGATGCCGAGGATGTAGTTGTGGGCCGGCGCGGTGGTGACGGCGACCGGCGTGACCTTGCCTTGTGCGTCGCGCACTGTCATCTCCGGTTTGCCGTCTTTAAGTGACGGGGTATAGACAGCCCAATTGACGCCGTCGTAGTAGGCCAGCCCCTTGTCGGTGCCAAACCATGCGTGGTTTGCATCGACACCCTTCACTGTATTGGTGAAGTTGGAGGGCAGCCCGCTGTCTTTCGTAAGGAAGTTGTGCCACTGGCGGCCATCGTAGCGGCAATCTCCGAAGTAGGTTGCGACCCACACAATATTGTCTACATAGCTGACAGAAGTTGTAATCTCGTGGATCAGACCCTGATCCTTGAAGAGCACCATTTCGGTTTCTCCGTCGGGATCGTCGTACTTATCCCAACGTCCGGTCTTCTGGTCGTATTCCAGCAGGCCGCTGCCCCATACGGCGAAGTAGACCTTGCTGGGGGTCGCGGAGACGCCATACACCCATATCTCAAACATAGGCGTATTGCGCTCGTTGTAAAGCGTCCACTGATCGGTGCGAAGATTAAGCCGGCAGGCGCCCGCGGCCGTGGCCACCCACACATTTTCGCCTTCGACGCTGACGCCGTAAACCACATCGTTGCTTAGACCGGAGTTCAACTGCGTGTAGCTGTCGATGCGCCCGCCGGATACACGGCTCAGGCCACCCATCGTCCCGGCCCACACGTCGCCGGTGCGCTTGTCCAGGGCCAGCGAAAGCACTGCCCGATGGGCCAGGCCGTCCTTAGTGGTATACGTTTTCCACGCGTGATTCTCGTAAACTGCCAGACCATTCTCTGTGCCCGCCCAGATGCGGTCTCCATCCACCAGCACCGAATACACATGATTGTCGGGCAGGCCGTTGGCAGCGGTGAAGTTCTCAAAACGGTAGAGTGGCATCTTGGGTGGCGCTGCAAGCGCCAGCGTACCGACAGCCAGAAGCATTGCGATCATGCATATCTTTTTCATCGCGTCCTCAGGTATTCGATCAGGTCGTTGAGTTCATCCTTGGTCAGGTCGTTGGTTCGGCCGTGTTTGTCGTCGGGGTTGTAGATCGTCCATATTTCTTCCAGTGTGCGCGCCGAGCCATCGTGCAGGTAGGGCGCTGTCAGTGCGATATTGCTGAGCTGCGGCGTGTCCAGAAGGCCCGAATTGTCCGTTGATTTGCGCGTTCCCACATCGAAGGACTTCTGGTCGGTGCCCTTGGGGCCGCTGTGGCAGTAGGAGCACCGGTTAGTCTCTGGAATCGGCTTGCCAAACTTGTCCACGGAGCGCACGAAAAACGCTTGGCCTCGTTCCTGAGCCGGCGTAAGTTCGCCGTGCGGCAACCGCCAGCGATTGGGCCGCGACGGCAGACTGCGAACATAGGTGGCCAAATCGGTAAGGGTCCGGCTATCGTAATTCTCCGAGCGCCAGAAGTATTTTTCGGTCCTCGGGCCACACTCGGTAGGAAGATTGGGGTTGCCGCCGTTCCACTTGAAAGGCTCGGTGCCTTTGAGATCCTCTATAGGCCGGTTGTCCACAATGTCGCGGCCAAAACCGTCCGGCTCCAGATCCCAGGTGAGGCCATCGAAGGTGGAATCAATGTGGCAGGTAGCGCAGCCGATCTGTCCCTGAAATGAGTAGCGTGATGTATAGAAAGCTTGCTCGCCGCGGCGTAACGTGGAGATATGTTTTGGCCCCGTTGACACGAGACTTTCAGCAAGATAGCTCTTGTGCGCATCAATCAATTTCGCCAAATCCCTCGGGGTGGGCGCATATTGACTCTGCTTACGGCCATCAATGTGGCAGTTTGTGCAGGTGATCTGTCCCTCTACGGCGCTACTGGCGACGTTGAAATCCTTCTCATTGAGTGTTCGAGGCAGGATTGTAGATGGCCCGGCCAGCGTAATAATGGAGGCGACGCGATTGGTGTGCGTGTCGATCACGCTAATCGTGTCGTCAAGCCGGTTGGCCACAAACAACCTGTGGCCGTCGCGGCTGATGGTCAGCCCACGCGGATTGAGCCCCACTGGAATGCGGGTCACAACATAATTGGCGCTGGCGGAAAGATCCTGCGTATATGGGCCTGAACGCGTATGGATAAAGCGCAACAGACGAAGCACATCCACCACGGTCACCATCTCCGAACCGCCGCAGGTGATGTAGATGCGCGACTTGTCTGGCGCAATGGCCACACCGAAAGGCTGCGAGGCGTAGCGTTCAAGCTCATCCAGTGGAACTTCGACTGGCTTGCCTACGTCCGCGCCAAACAGTGTAAGCGTGTCGGCAAATGCCCCGCCGTGTTCCAGGTGGGCCAACGGCACGAGATTCTTCGGATGATATTCAGCCACCACGCCGAGACGTCCGTCACCGGAAAGCGCCAGGTGAAAGACACCGGCAATTGCGTGTAGCGGCATACGATCGACGACAACGGCGCGCGACGCGTCGATCACCGTAATCTCCGACTCCGGCGCCGTACGATTGTCCAAGTCAGTCCGCACCCGAGGCGGATTCGGATAGATATGCGTGGCATAAATCCGGCTTCCATCCGGGGAAAGCGTGAGATAACTGGCGCCTCGTCCGGCACTCAGCCGCTTTTCTTCCGCGCCGGTCTGGGCGTCCAGAACCGCCACATTGCTGGAGATGCGATTGGCCACAAAGAGCCGTTTAGCCGCCCGGTCCTCAACAACACTGGACGGCTCGGCACCCACTGGCCACGTTGCCACCACGGCCAGTGTGCTCGTATCGATGACCGAGAGCGTGTCGTCCCAGGAGTTGGCGACAAATAGCCGAGCGCCATCGTGCGACAGCGAAAAACCGCGCGGTACGCGCCCCACAGCTATGTTCTTGATGACCGCAAAGCTCGTCGCATCCAGTACGCGCACTTCTTCGCTTTGCTGGCAGAGCACGTAGAGCCGCGCGCCATCGGGCGACAATAAAACCTCAAGCGGCGAAGCGTAGTCCTGCATATCGCTCTCGTCCGCGCGCACTGGATGATTGATGGCCGACCACAAGGCGAACGTCAGCACCGCCGCGGCCAACACCGCAAGTCCCGCACTGCTCAGAGTTCGAATGCGCTGGTTCATACTTGAACAGCCTCTCGCGAAGAAGCCCTCAGGCTGAACTGCAAAAGATCTGGATTGCGCCGCACCACCGCTCGTAACGCAATCCATGGATAGAGATCAAACATCATCTCATCGAACCCCGCAAAGTCCAACGACTGGTCGCCGTCACTCCACGCCTTGTCCGGGTCGGGGTGTACCTCGACGATCATGCCGTCTGCTCCTATGGCAACCGCTACACGCGCCTGCGCGGGCACCAGATCACGAACTCCGGAGGCATGGCTGGGATCGGCAATCACCGGCAGATGAGAGATTTGCTTGAGCAGCGCGATGGCCGAGACATCAAAGGTGTTGCGCGTGGCCGTTTCAAAAGTGCGGATGCCGCGCTCGCAGAGGATGACGTTGGGATTTCCATGGTCGAGAATTACCTGAGCCGACTTCAGCCAATCAGCCACCGTAGCTACGAGGCCGCGCTTCAATAGAATCGGCTTTCCCGATAGCGCTGCCGCTTCCAACAGCGCTATATTCTCCATGTTGCGTGAGCCGATTTGCAAAATGTCAGCATATTCCGCCACCAATGGCACATCGACTTCCGACATAACCTCGGTCACGATGGCCAGTCCGGTCGCCTCCCGCGCCTTGGCTAGCATCTTCAGGCCTTTCAGTCCAAGCCCTTGAAATGCATAAGGAGAGCTGCGTGGCTTGAAGGCACCGCCGCGAAGGATGCGCGCTCCGGCACGGCAAACATGATCTGCGGTCGCCATCAGTTGAAGCTCGGTCTCCACCGAGCAAGGCCCAGCCATGGTGACAAATTCGCCGCCACCGATCTTTAGATGCAGCACCGAGACCACTGTTTGCTGGCGCCACGCGCTCTTCAGAACGTCGGGGGATTCGGCAAATCGTACTTTCCAACTATCACGCATGCCGTGGCACTCCAATCCGGTGAAATGCAAGACTATCCCTGAATGGGTGTAGTTTGCATCCACCGAAAGGTGGAGGAGCAAAAGCGCGCGCTTTCAAAGTTCAATCTCGCTAAAAATAAATCACACTATGAACAGGAAAACACTTTCGAGTGCTTCGCATTCCTCGCTCGTTCTGCGGGTAAGGTGCGTTTTGCACCGATCTCTTCTTTGCGCATTGCAATCCCACATCCATCCAGGCACTCAGAGAGTCGGCATGGCGATGGATCTGTATAGGAACCGGATCAGGGAAGTAAGCCGGCCGCAGCGAGCATCTGGAAGAATTGGCGGCGTGACCGCTGGTCGACAGCCAACGCCACCAGCTTGCCCTTCCGACTTGGAGCGGATGTGTGAGCTACTTGCAACACGGGGGACATCGAACTGTGCGCCGTTCGATACTGACTTTGTACGGCAGCGTTGATTCAACAATTTCATTCTTGAACTGCGTCAATGGACACTTCTTAAGGGCACAACTGAGTATCGCAAGAATATGTTTATGACTGACCAGCAGAATTGTCTTTCCACCGCAGGTCGAGGTTATCTCGCGAATGCCCTCTAAAATGCGTTGTTGAGCCGTAAGAGCGGTCTCGGAACTTCCAGGTATAAATACAGCGATTGGGTCTGCCATCCACCGCTCGAAAGGCGAATTCGGAAGGTTTAAGAGATATTCAATCCGTTGCCCTTCCCATTCTCCATGGTCCAACTCGCGAAATCGAGTCGAAGACTGGAGTGGAACGCCGAGCCCTTGGGCATAGATTGTTGCTGTTTGCATTGCCCGTTTCGCACTACTGCAAACGATTTGCTGAATGCCCAAACCCCGGATTGCAGATAGATTCAATTCTGCATCGAGAGCGCCCTCCGGAGAAAGTTCAATATCCATTGTTCCCTGCACTCGCCCTTCACTATTCCACGCCGTCTTGCAGTGTCGAGCCAGGTAGATTGTCGGCAGCGGAAATTCCTGTTGCCGCTGTCGGAAACGGATGAGCACGACCAGGATACTGAAGATGGCAATGCTGGCGCCGATCCCAATCCAGATGATAAGCGGATTCATGCCAAAGCCGTAGGCGGCTATCAACCCCAGCACGCCAACAGTAGTTTGAGCCATAAAATTCGACAGCATCAGGAAAGAGACCTCGTTTTCCGCGAGAATAATTGATGCCACGGTAATTGACCAGGCGTTGCGCCGCAATCACACTTGACTTGCAGCACGTTTCAAAGCCAAATACTCTTCCGCCAGCCAACTCAGGCTAAGCAGCGTTATCAGTGCAATGATGACCTGCGAGATCACACAATAGAGGCACCACACCTGCAAGACATACTCCTCTATGAAGGTGAGCCACAGAGCAAAACCCAGCCCGATCATCGCTGCACCGGCCACCAGGACTCGCTGCCGCGCCAGCGCCAACCCGGCCAGCGCCAGGTAGCCCAAAATCCCCATCACCGCCACTGGTATGTGAGCAATCTCCGCAAAGGGGCTGTGGTTCACGATGCCACAGTCCCACTTCTCGTTGATGGAGCAGGGCTGGATATCGGTCGAATAGTGTACGCGCAATGCCAGCACAGAAACCGCAACGCCGGCGATAGCCAGCATTGCCATCAGATAGCGCATCGTCTTCATGAATCTCCTTTTCGAGCCAAGTTATTGGTGTCGTTCGCGAGCACTTCCGCAAGATAAATCTGTTGCACCCATTCGGCGCATACAAGCAACCCATTGCGATAAAAAACGGTCCGGCCAACCCCCAGACCATACTCATTATTGCGAATGCTCCACGGTAATCGCCACCAGCATGGGCGATGAAGTGGTGAGTGTGGAAACAAAATCAATCGCGGTGATCGGCACATCCGGCAACGGGTTGATCCAGGTGAATTTGATGAGTCGCGTCTTCATCCCCTTGCTGCGCGTCGCCGTATTGGAGCCAAACCATACCTCGTCGGCTTTGGTTACGTGCCCCTCTGCGGGATTAACCCACCAATCCAGTTCGTTCTCACCATAAATCAGATCGGCGGTACGTGTCTCCCCGTTTTCATAATGCATAACGTATGTACCTATCTTCAATCCCGGCGTCGATCCAACGAAGGCTGCTGCCTGGAGAAAATCAACCGCTGTCCCCTTGCGACCGACAGGGATTCCCAGAACTGACTCGGGCAATGCCAGACCGCTTACCGCCAGCGACCTGGTACCTGCCAGCACGATCAAGCCGCGCACATCGAACAAAACGCCGCCGAAGGGCTTCAATCCTTGCGGAACGTCGTGATAATCATGACCTGGATGGTTGAACCAGTCGTCATTGAGGGATGTACCGAAGTAATTCGTGAGGTCAACCTGGTCGGGGCCGGCCATAGTGTCCCTTGGTGCAATCGGATTCCACGCTCTAATCGAATCAAACCATTCATAGATCCTGTCGGCCTGGGCAGGTTCAGTAGTCAGGGCGATTAGAAACGGCGCGGCCGACGTGTTGTTCGATACAAAATCCATCGCCGTGATTTTTATTTCGGGCAGCGGATTGTTGGCCGTATATTTGAATACCCGAACGGTTTTGTCGGACCAAGCGGTCGCCGCATCGGTCAAAACAGCCTCAGAGTCGCCACTCAACGAGTTCTTTACGTTGCGACCATAGATCAGCGGTAATTTTCTCGTTTCTCCATTGGCATAATGCAGAACGTAGTTGCCGATGACGGCATCTTCCTCGGCGCGTCCAACGGCACCCTGAAGAAAATCAAGCTTCTCGCCCTTGTAATTGATGACAATCCCATTCACGGCATCGGTGTGAGCCGAGGGTTGAGCACCGGCCAACTGGATCATTCCCCGGATATCGAAGACGGCTCTTGAGAAGGCTCGCACCCCCTGAGGCAGTGAGCCGAGATTGCCGTCACTCAACGACGAAGTGTAATACGAGGAGAGATCCATCAAATCCGGTATGGCCTGCTTGCTTCTGAGAGGGATTTGCGAAGAATTTGACGCCAGATAAAGACTCTTGGCAGCCGCGGCCGGTCGAGTCTGAGGATCTCCGCCTTGTTGCGAATGTGCCACAACAGCCGAAGAAAGAGAAAGTCCAAGGGAAAGCAAGAGAAGGTATCCGGGTTTCATAATGCCTCCTGAAACGCCCTGTTGTTGAACAATCCGACATTCACAGGGCCTGGATGAAAGTGCGAGAATCAAATCGTTCTAAAGTGCGACGCGTCCAAATTGAACGCTCATCCATGCAGAAAAACGTCATTGATCTTCACGGGGTTACAGTTTCCCCCCGCAGCAGACGGCAGCTTCTCCCCCGGCTGGTCTGGAGCAACACCCTCCATGGTGCGCGCCCTGTCGCGCTGCTGCGCGCGCAGGAGGTACTGGAGATAATTGCCCCTCACCGAAGATCCGGAGCGCTTCGTTTCCGGCAACGGGAGCGGGCACAGCCCAGGCGCGGATGTGCGCCGCCTGCAAATGCCCCAAGGCGCCGTCGCCGATGTCCGAGAGAATCACGTCGGTGCAACCGGTGCGGATTACTATCTCGACCGCGCCCTTGCCGTTCAACGCTTCATTCTTTACAAACTCGCAAGTCCCGCTTTCCGTGTCCGCGACCATGATCCATTCGGCTTTTCCAAAATGCGAAGACATTTCCTCATCAGCGCGATCCGCCGACATCATCACTCCAATTTTTGCCATTATGCTCCTCATTTCGATAGACGACACTGGAATCCGCTTTGCGCAGCAGAACTGCAACCAGGCGACTAGATGCAATATACACCTATAAGGGGCGTTTACGTCAAACACCGACAAGTAGAAGGCCAGGAAAGGTTTGGATCACATCTCGAACGAGAAAAAATAGACAACTTTTAGGAGGGAGGCTATGCGATTTTCTTGAGCGTTGCACTTGACTGGCAGCCGCCAACTCACGGGCGAAGCAGGGGCTTGAACTGTTCTTCGATCAAATTCAAGTCGGTTTCACCTTGATATTGCGCCTGCACTTTGCCCTGGCCGTCGATCAGAAAGGTCAATGGAAGGCCGAGCACTCCTCCGTAAATTTGCCCAAGTTTCTCGTCGCCCATCGCAACCGGATAGTTCAACTTCATCTTCTTGTACAGTTTTCGCGCCAGTGCGGGATCGTCGTCCATGGAGATGCCGATGATCTGCAGGCCCCGCGAACCATACTGAGTTTGCCAGGCAACAAAACGGGGCATTTCAATCTGGCAGGAGGCGCACCAAGTGGCCCAGAAATCAAGCAGCACAACCTTGCCCTTATAGGCGCGGAGATCCAGTCTCCGATTCTCCAAATCAATGCGCACGAATTCCGGCGCCTCTTTGTGAAGAAGCGAAGTTGCCGCCTTCGGAGTCTGCGCCGCGCTCGTCCCGACGAATAGGCACAGTAGCAACTTCAGCGCAGAGGAGCGCCAGAGCGTACGCGGCGCAGCCCGAATGAAGGATGGAATGGCCAAAACACCGCGCAGCCCGCTCATGTCAGTTGCCACGTTCAACCGGGAACCCCTTGTCGGCCCAATCAGCACCGAAATTATTTGCCAGATAGAGGACCTTCACGTTGGCAAATCCCATCTCGCGCAATTTTGCGAACGCCGGTCCAAGGTTTGGGCAACGATTCCAGGGACAGCAGCCGCAATAAAGCACAATCGGCTTCTTTCGCGGGAGTGCGTTCACGCGATTCTGTAGTTGCTCGATTCCTGCTGGCTGTGATCCCGGCCCTGCGTATTCCGATTCGGGGATATGCGCTTGGGCGAATAGCATATGCGAGCCAACTTGCAAGATCAAAGGCTTGTCTTTGTTTGTCGTTTGCAGCAGTTGGGCCAACGCCACCGGCTGCAACAACTGAGCCTCCGGAATGGAAAACGCACTTCCCGCCGGAACCGGGGTAAACTGCGCACGGAGCTGCACAGAGAGGGAAAGGAATGCGAAGGCAAGAAATGCGGCGATCCCTGATCGCCCAACCAAACAGATTTTCATAGTGCTCCTCCGAAGTGAGTTTACCCCATAGGGTCAGACTCGCTCACAGTTGACCAGGCAGTAAGGTTGTTCTCCATCGCCATCATCTTTCATATTATCAATAACTTCGACGATATTCTCATCGGCTGAGTTTTTGGCAATGCCTCATCTTGTCACCCCAAGCTCCGCGATCATTTGATCCCTGCTTTCCCCTTCATACGATTGTGCGAGAATAGTTTTTCTTATGAAAGATAAAAAGATTCATGCAACCATTTGGCTGATTGAAATGTCGAATAGATGCTATCCTACGGGCGTGCGAGTATCGCGACTGCTCGGGGGACTGGCTCAAATAGGATTCGATCAGGATTGACGACTTTGCATGGATTCGGCAAAATCCGGAAGTTCGGTCTCTTCGGGAACCTCGCGTTCCTGGGACTGGCCATCTGTGTTTTTTCATGGGGTTTTGGATACAAGTTGTCTCTCTACGACCAACAGCAGGCACCCTCCCACCAAATCCCTAAGGCCAAGCTTCTGTCGGGCAATGAACAATCGAGTACTGCGAAAAGCCCACTGGTAATCAGGACCAGAACAACCACCAGAGTCATCTACACCGCGCCGACTTCCATATTTTTGATTCTGTTGCTTGCCATCAGCCTATTGAATCCGCCTGCGCTCACAAAAGTGGACAAGCAGGCGAATAAGCTATTACATCCGCATCGCGCCATCCTCAACACCCTCTTTGTTCGTCCCCCTCCCGTGCTCGTCTAGCTTTTTCTCCATCACAGATTCTGGAGCATTCGATCAAATAATCGTCGAATGCAGCACTGCATATTCTCTTTTGGAGAAGATGCCCTGTCGTCGTGAACCGAGCAATCTCAACTTCATATAGAGGTGCATTCAACCTATGCGAAAGCGAACCTCCTTGATCGTCGCCGCGGGAATCGCGTTTCCTGTACTGGCCGGCATCGTTGTGTACATTGTCATGAATCAACACCCGAAAGCGCAGGCAGCCGAGGTGCCAACGGCGAAAGTGGCTGTTGCTGCCATGGGAGATATTGCGCACACCCTAAGCCTTGCCGGACAGTTCCAGCCCTACCAAGTTGTTGATGTTCATCCCAAGGTCACCGGCTTCATGGTAAAGATCAATGTGGATATTGGCGACAAGGTGCGCAAGGGCCAGACTCTGGCAGTATTAGAAGTTCCAGAGTTGAATGCCCAGTTGAAGGGCACTGTCTTTGAGGTGGAGCGTGCCAAGGACGACCTGCTGCGCTCTCGACATGAGATCAAGCGGGCAGAAGCAGTTCATTCAGCGCTGCACGCTGATTACCAACGGCTGCTCGAAGCATCCAAGGCACAGCCAGGTCTGATCGCGCAGCAGGAACTGGACGATGCCGAGAGCAAAGACCTGTCATCGGCTTCGCAGGTGGATGCGGCTAAGGCTGCCGCGGCTGCCGCCGAGCAACACACAGAGGTAGCCCACACGGACAACGACCGGGTGCAAGCGCTCAAGAACTACACCAATGTTGAATCTCCGCTGGACGGCGTGATTGTCTGGCGTTATGCCGACACGGGAGCATTGATTCAAAGCGGCACCAATTCAAACGAGCAAGACATCCCAATCGTAAGACTTTCACAGAGCGGCCTGTTGCGCCTGCGAATGCCGATTCCAGAGAACGATGTGCAGTTTGTTCATCTAGGCGACCCGATGCAGGTTCGAGTGGATGCCATTGGCCGCTCCTTCACGGGAAAAATCGTGAGATTCACGCGCGATGTGAACTTTGAAACGCGGACAATGGAGACCGAGATCGATGTCGAGAATCAAGACCTCTCGATCTCGCCTGGTATGTACGCCAATACGCAAATGCAACTAGCACGTGCATCGAACGTGATTACGATTCCTGTTGAAGCGCTGGTGCTCAAGGGTGACCGGGAATCGGTGTATTCGTTGGATGCGAGTAATCGCGTTCGTATCCGCAATGTTGGGGTTGGGCTGCGCGGTTCAAAGCTTGCCGAAATCATAAGCGGCCTTCAACCCGGTGAAAGAGTGATTCTCGGTGGCCAGGAGAACTACACCGAAGGGGAAGAAGTTGCCCCCATCCTCACTCAGACGCCAGCTTCCGATGTCGTGCGTGAGTCAGGCGGAGTAATTGACATGAAAGCAGAAGCGGAAGAGAACAACGGAGGTACGAAGTAATGCCAAAGTTTGCTCTCAGGTATCCGTTCTTCATCATCATGCTTTGTCTGATGGTTTCGCTTGTCGGAGTCGTCAACACAGCTAAAATGCCGGTCGATCTCTTTCCCCGGATCGATATGCCAGTAGTGGTAGTTGCTACTTTCTACAACGGCATGCCGCCAGAGCAGATCGAAGCAGATATCACAAATACCTTTGAACGCTTCTTTACGCTCGGGGCAAATATCGACCATAGCGAATCGCGATCGCTGACGGGCGTAAGTCTGATCAAGATATACTTCAAGCCGGGAACCGATCCTAACGCGGCACTGAGTAACATTGCCAACCTTGCCATGGCTGATCTGCGCCGTTTGCCGCCGGGAACATTGCCTCCCGTAGTGCTAGGCATGGATGCCTCAACGCAGCCGGTATGCTTGGTGACATTGAAGGGGCAAGGGCTGAATGAGACGAACCTGAAAGATCTTGCGCAATTTCAGGTTCGCAATCAGATCGCGAACGTTTCGGGCGCATCCGTCCCGCAACCATACGGCGGGACCTATCGACAAATTCAGGTATATGTCGATCCTGTGAAGATGGAAGCTCGCAATCTCAGCCTGAATGACGTTGTACAGTCGGTCAACAGTTCGAATCTGATTCTTCCAGCAGGAGACGTGCGCATCGGATCAAAAGATTTCAATATCTATGCGAACAGCCAGTTTCCTGACGCGAGCGCCATGAACTCGATGCCGCTGAAATCGGTAGGGAATGCATCCGTGCTGGTCGGAGATATTGGCAAGGCAGTAGACTCGGGAGCGCTCCAATACAACATAGTGCGCATTGATGGACAACGCTCGGTATATGTACCGGTCTTCAAGCAGGGCGGTAATAGCAATACCATCACTATCGTAGATGGCATGAAGGCCGCAATCAAACATTTGGTTGACATACCAGCGTCTTTGAAGACGGCGGTGGTTTTCGACCAGTCTGTTTTTGTCAAGCTTGCAATTGGCAATGTAACACGAGAGGCTAGCATTGGGCTTGTATTGACAGGACTGATGATTCTCATCTTTCTTGGCAGCCCGCGCGCCACGATTGCTGTTTTACTATCTGTACCGCTCTCGATGCTGATCTGCCTGCTGGTATCCAATTACATGGGTGGGTCCATCAATACCATGCTTCTGGGCGGTCTTGCGCTGGTTTTTTCGCGTCTTATCGACAACGGCGTCATTGTGCTTGAGAACATATTCCGGCACATGGAAATGGGCGAATCAGCAGCCGTTGCCGCCGAGAAGGGCGGAACTGAAGTATCGATGGCTGTGCTAGCCGCTACGTTTACCACCGCAATCGTATTTTTTCCAGTAACTTTTTTTAGCGGAGTTAGCAAGTATATCTTCACTCCGCTGGCGCTAGCGGTCGTGGTATCGATCTTCGCATCGTATTTCTTTGCAATGACAGTAGTGCCGCTCTACTGCGCCAAATTCATTCGTCTCAAAGATGAAGGCGAGCACAGTGAAGAACCAAGTCAGGGCATCATGGCTCGGTTCGAGAGAAGCTTTAACAATAAGTACGAGCGTATGCTCAGCTGGTACGAGAATCTTGCGATGCGGGCGATGCAGCGGCCCGGATTTATTGCGGCAGCGATATTGGGCGGAGTGGCTCTGGTGCTCGCTGCAACCACTCCTTTCCTGGGGCGGGCATACTTTCCCCGTACTGACCCAGGTCAATTCGTCATCAATGTGCGGATGCCAAGTGGCACACGACTGGAATCCAGCAACGACTACATCGCCAAAGTTGAGACGACTATTCGCAGCGTGGTTAAACCAACCGATCTGGACATGATCGTTTCCAATATCGGCGTTTATCCCGACCTCTCTGCCATCTATACCACGAACGCTTCCATGGACACGGCTTTCGTGCAGGTGAGCCTGAAAGAAGGGCACAAACTCGGCAGCTATGAGTATATGCAGCGCGTACGCGAAAAACTTTCCCGCGAGATGCCTGAACTTACCGCATACTACCAAGCCGGCGGGTTAGTTGATAGTGTAATTAACCAGGGACTACCCGCTCCAATCGATATCCAGATCAGTTCTATGGATATGCATGGAGCCTACGCACTGGCGAATATACTCTCCCAAAAAATCAAAACCATGCCGAATGTGAGTGGCGTGTACATTCCTCAAGATTTGGACTATCCAGGGATTGCGCTGAACATTGATCGTGAGAAGGCCAGCCTGATCGGCCTCTCTGCAAAGGACGTGGTGCAGAACGTGATTACCGCCATGACCTCCGATGGCATGGTCGCCCCCAGTTACTGGATTGATCCGAAGACTGGCAACAACTACATGGTCACGGTCCAATATGCGAACCGTTTCCTCAACAATATGTCAATGGAAGACTTTGAGAGTATCCCCTTGCGCGGCATTCAACCCGCCGGCTACAGCCCCATGCAACAAGCCCATAGTGCGTCCAGCGACGCGCGCGCATTCTGGAAAGGCGACCACACCTCCGGGTATACGCCGCTTAGTTCTGTTGCCGATATCAAGATGATCAATACGCCCACAGAGGTGGACCATTACCAGATTCGCCGCGTAATCGACATTTATGTCTCCACAAAAACAGAGGCGCTACAAGGAGTTGGAAGTGACATTAACAAGCTTCTGACAAACACCAAGACCGACAAGAATACTGCGCTTAATCTACGCGGCGCAGTAGTCAGCATGAACCGGTCGTTCGAGGAATTCGGGATCGGGCTCATTCTTGCGGTGCTTATGGTCTACCTGATCCTGATGACCCAATTCACCTCATTTGTCGATCCGTTCATCATTCTCATGGCTATTCCGCCGGGGCTAGCAGGAGTCGCCATGATCCTTCTGGTAACAGGGAGCACACTGAACATCATGTCGTTGATGGGCGTGATCATGATGACCGGCATCGTTGTCTCGAACAGCATTCTAATCGTTGAATTTGCCGGCACTTTGCACAAACAGGGACTGCCGCTGTTAGAAGCGGTTGTCCAATCGTGCAAGATACGGCTTCGCCCAATTCTGATGACTTCGCTGGCGACATTGCTCGGCATGATTCCAATGGCACTCGGGACGGAAGCGGGCAGCGAACAATATGCCCCATTGGCGCGGGCGGTTATCGGTGGCCTGGCAGTGTCGGTAGTCGTAACCGTCTTTCTGGTTCCGGCTGTCTACCTGATCGTTCACGGCAGGCAGGACAAGAAGTCTGCGCTTGCTGGGGAGGCATAAGAAAAATGAAACGACTGAAGACTCAAAGGCCCTCTGCTCAAGTTTCTTTTGTGATTGTAATCTTCTGTTCTGGCTTTCTGTTTGGGCAGACGACGAACGCCAAGCCGCCATTGCCTGATGCACCACAAGTAGCGCTCGTCGCTCTTGCACAACAAGGGGCAATACCGATGCAGCACGAAGTCGGCACTGCATCAGCAACACAGGCAGAGGCAGCGGCTTCTGGCCAACACCCGCTTCTGACGCGGTCCGATGCTGAAAAGCTTGCTATCAAGAACAACCCACGGGTCAGTGTAGCTCGACTGCTTGCACTCGCACAGCATCAGGTTGTTCGTGAAACCAGATCCGCAGAGTTACCAACAGCAACAGCCAACATCACCGCGGAGGATGCGGAAAATGCAAGCCGCATCTCTGCGGGCTCGCTCACTGCCTCGCGCCTATTTGAGCACGCGGGAGCAGGTGGGGGATTCACGCAACTGCTTACGGACTTTGGAAGAACCGGCAATCTCGTAGCTTCTTCAAAACTTCAGGAAAAAGCACAGAATGCGAATGCTCTTGCCTCAATCGAAGATATAGTTCTTGCGACCGATCAAGCGTTTTTCAACGCACTTCAGGCTCAGGCGTTGCTTAAAGTAGCTCAACAAAATGTCAGTACGCGCCAGACCACGGAGACACAAGTCAGCGAGTTGACGAAGAACAAGCTCAAATCAACTCTCGACTTGAGTTTTGCGGATGTCAATCTGTCGCAAGCCAAACTATTACTGCTCGACGCTCAAAGCAATGTTGACTCAACAATGGCTGCATTGAATGCGGTCTTGGGTCTTGATCATCAAGTAATGTACGACTTGGTTGATAGTGAGGAAGCCTTACAAACGCCTCCAACAGACGCGGATCAACTTTTGCAACTGGCGTTTCAGCAACGCCCAGACTTGCAGGCTTTGGTCTATAGCCAGCAAGCAGCCGTCAAGTTCAGCCATGCACAGCGCGACCAGATGATGCCAAGCATCAGTGCGGCGGGAACTGTGGGAAGCGTCCCCATACGTCCAGCCACATACTACCTTACGAATTGGTGGGGCGGTATCGGCGTGAACATGAATATTCCGATTTTCAATGGCTTTCTATACTCGGCTCAGGCAAAGGAAGCATCAATTCGCGCTCAGGCCGCTTCTGAACAAAGTCGCGATTTGCGCGACAGGATTGTCCGAGATGTGCGCACCGCGTGGCTTGCCGCCAATACTGCGTTTCAGCGCGTCACGGTCTCAGAAGAACTCTTGAAGGAAGCGAACCTCGCGCTGTCGCTGGCGCAAACACGCTATCAACTGGGGCTCAGCTCGATCGTTGAACTGAGTCAAGCGCAGTTTCAACAAACCGATGCCGCAATTGGAAACACGGACGCGCAGTACCAATACCGGCTGGCACTCGCTACGCTGAACTATCAGACGGGGGCAAACCCATGATTGAAAACTTCAAGCTGAAAGTCTTTCGCGTAGTCGCAGACAATTTGAATTATCGCAGGGCTGCGGACGAACTTCATATCACGCAGCCTGCGGTTACCGCACAGATTAGGTCCTTGGAAGAGAGCCTTGGAATCGCTCTCTTCGACCGCGTCGGACGTGAAACCACGCTCACATTGGCTGGGACGACGCTTCTGCAATATGTCCGTCAGATCGAGGCGATCACCAACGATGCAATTGCGGCACTTGCGCCTTTCGGTGGACTCGAAGGAGTCGAGTTGAGTGTCGGGGCGTCACACACCATAGCCATCTATCTTCTACCTGCTCTGTTGCCACATCTTTTGCGGGAATGGCCAAAGCTTAGAATCCATGTCACAAGTGGAAGCACAAATGAAGTATTACAAGCTCTCGCTTTGCATCAAATTGGAATTGCCTTGATTGAGGCACCCGCCCATCGTCCAGATCTGAAGATCGAAGCGTTCGATGAAGATGAACTGACCCTCATTGTGAGACCTGATCATCGTTGGGCAAAGAAGCAATCTGTAAGAGCTGCCGAACTGGTTCAAGAGCCTATTCTGCTGCGAGAAGTGGGGTCTGGGATGCGTCACTTTGTCGAAGAATATCTTGAACAGAATGGCATTCTACGGCAGCAACTTCATACCTTCCTCGACATAGATTCGACTGAAGGCATCATTTCGGCAGTGGAAGCTGGCCTGGGCATTGGCTTTGTCCCCAGTCTCACGCTGGATAAAGCACTGAGGCTGGGAACGGTCAAGGCAATTCGACTTGACAACGGTCCGATACGGCGCGAACTGAGCATTGCCTTGCTGAATGGGCCAGATCCCAAAGGGCCAATAGGGACGCTGTTGGAGATTGTCCGTGAGCACAGCACGGATAAGAGAAACTCCAGATCGATGATTCATGTGCGTGAAGAGTCATCAAAAGTGGTCGTGATGAACGATGCAAGTTTAGTTGGACATGACAAGGTGGCCTCCTGAATGAGTGTTCTCTGGTTCACTGTGGGAGTATTCTTCACTTCGATCCTGGCAGGCCTCCTCGGTGCTCTGACTGGACTCGGTGGAGGAGTCGTCATCATCCCAGTCCTATGTTTGCTATTCAAGGTTGACCTGCATTATGCAATTGGAGCTTCTCTCATTTCTGTAATTGCAACTTCTTCAGGAGCGGCTGCCGCCTATGTCCGGGAGGGCTACTCGAATATTCGCATTGGTATGTTTTTGGAAGTTGCGACCACGGCTGGTGCCTTGCTCGGTGCGTATCTGACAGCAAAAGTTTCTGGCAATTGGATTGGAGTGACCTTCGGTATAGTGCTTCTTTACTCGGCATGGACAACTTTGCATAAGACTTTATTGAGGCAGATCAGCCGGTCGCCACACACTTGGGCAATACGACTGAAGCTGAAAGGATCTTATCCTGTCACGGGCGGTAAGGAAGATTATGTCGCTGAACACATTTCTGCTGGATTCTGGATCATGTTTGTTGCGGGAACGCTATCGGGGCTACTGGGAATCGGATCGGGAGCAGTGAAAGTTCTGGCAATGGACCAGGTTATGAACTTGCCGTATAAGGTAGCTACGACGACAAGCAATTTCATGATTGGGGTGACGGCCGCAGCCTCCACAGGCTTCTATTTAAGCCGGGGATATATCCTCCCAGGCGTGGCGATGCCAGTAATGCTGGGAGTCCTCGCCGGTTCTCTTGTGGGATCTCGTTTTCTTGTTATTACACACGTGAAGGTTCTTCGGCTGATATTCAGTACAGTCATTGTCGGCCTGGCTGTTCAGATGATTTACAGCGGTGTAACGGGGAGGTTCTAGTTGAATGTTCAAGGCAATCAGAGACTTGAGATCGCGATGGGACAAATGTTGCGAGTTGGCGTAAGCACCTCTGCGCTCGTCGTTCTCGCAGGGGGGATCCTCTATCTGCAACAATCCCGCAATTCGATTGCGAACTACCAAAGATTCAATGAAGTTCCGGCAGCCTATGAGACCGTTCACGGAATCCTGGTCGGTGTCAGGCATCTCGACGCCCAAAGCCTAATTGGACTAGGGATACTGTTGCTCATTGCGACCCCGATCTGTCGAGTCATCTTTGGCGTGGTTGGCTTCTCCCTCTTGAGGGATCGCTTCTATGCCGTAATCAGCGCCATCGTATTGATCATTTTGTTGTTCAGCTTCTCGGCGGGGAGGTAGCCATGATGTCTGTGATAGTTGACAAGGCGGTTCTAAGCCTGAAATCGGTCGTGTATGCGACCGATTTCTCTCCATGTTCGCAGAATGCTGGGCTCTACGCCTCGCGAATGGCCGCCTTCTTCTCAGCGAAGCTTTTTGTTGCGCATGCATTCACGCTTTCCCAAGCTGCCTTGGAGGTTGAGATCGGCGACCGTAAAGCGAGCCAGCAAAGAGTCGATCTAAATAGTTCTCTGTCGAAGGAGGCACATCTTCTAGGAAACGATTCGTTGAAAGCCATTCCTTCTCTACTGGAGGGCGACCCCAAATACGCCATTACGCAACTTGCTGACAGCAACGCACCTTCCATGATTGTCTTAGGGACACATGGCAGGAGCAGATTAGAACGAGGAATCATTGGCTCTATCGCAGAGAAGATTCTGCGCTCTACTTGTTGGCCGGCGCTTACTGTCGGCCCTCTGGTGCCAGCACTGTCTTCAAATACTCTTCCATTCAAGAAGATTCTTTTTGCTACTGACTTCACAGCAGATGCCGCTATCGCAGCAGCATTCGTCGTGAACTTAGCTGAAGCATTTGGGGCGAGGATCGATGTTCTTAATGTGGTTCAGGACGACGCTATCGATAATCCGACGCTAATAACGGACATTCGGGGTCGCTTCTTTTCCGTTGTCGATGGCTTAGTGCCGCAGCATGCTCAAGCGTTTTGTGACCCGAAAACCTTTGTGGCAACTGGCAACGCACACGATCGCATCATTGAGCATATCAGAAGCAATTCAATTGACTTGTTGGTGCTGAGTATTCGGAACGCTTCGCACCTCAGGATGGAAATGAGGACATCAGGAGTCTTTCGGATCATAGTGGATGCGAAATGCCCTGTCCTGACTATTAGAAGGTGAGATGTAACCACATCGCAGACGGTGTAGATGAGACGACGAAGAAAAGACGCAAACCAGAACCTCGAATATAACGACACAATAACAACGCTGCTAGTTGCATTGTTTTGTGGCGCATGTGCGGTCCTCACTGTGGAGAATTATGCCGGGGACGCTAAGGATGCGGGGTGGCTGCATATGGATAGGATACCTGATTGGCAATTGCATATGGGAACGGCGTGCGTTGGTTTTGTAACTTTCTTTGTGTTTCTGTGCGTTCTGGAATTCCTGGAGACAAAGTCACGAACAACAGCATGGAGATCAAGTGCTCCCTGGTTGCCTCTTGTCGGACTCACAGCGCTGGCGACAGTTATTCACATACCGGTTTATATCGTAATTCCCGTAGGAGGCAGTTATGCCGTATGGGCTTATCGCCGAACGTGCAGTGTGCGTCGCACACCAGCATACCGCAAAGAAAAGGAGACTACATAATGCATCCATCGAAACGCCGCGCGGCTATTTTCATTCGTGATAGATCAACGCAAAATCTCTTATGATCCATCACAATAATTGTCAATCAAGGGCCGGTTCAAGGGCAATAATTGCACAACTAATTTCCACAGAACCAGGTCTATATGGAAAGAGGTATAAGGCGATGACAACCGTGGTGAAGGCAATTGGGCTACTCGGCATAGGGGTTCTATGCGTGTCGGCATTTGCTGCCAACCCAGCCCGTCCAGGTACGGTGAACTATGTGGAGGGCGCGGTATTTCTTGAAGGGAAACAGTTGACTGCCAAGGATGTTGGAAGCGTCGAACTCAATGTGGACGAGGTGCTTTCAACAACATCGGGAAAGGCGGAGATTTTGCTGACGCCGGGGGTTTTCTTTCGGCTCGACAATAACAGTGCTGTGAAGATGATTTCACCTTCCATTACTCCGACCCAGTTGGAGTTGGAGCGTGGCCGAGCAGCAGTCGAAGTGGAGGAACTTTACCCGCAGAACAATCTTGAGATCTTGAACGGGGGGGTAATCACGCAACTTGTGAAAACCGGCTACTACGAGTTCGACGCCAGCAATCCAACAGTAGAGGTGTTCAAAGGCAAGGCGGCGATCCGGGTGGGCAACGGAAAGTACAAGGTGGTGAATGGCCATCACGAAATTGTGCTTGCCGAAGCTGCGCAGGGAAAGCCCGCCAGTTTCAATGTTCGCGATGCCGCGGACGATTTCTATAACTGGAACAGTCTGCGCTCTCAATATCTGGCCGAAGCCAACAACGAGATTGCCGGCGAGTATGCTGGCATTTCTGGCTTTAATCCCGGATGGTACTGGGATCCCGATATGTGGGATTACACCTTTATCGGCATGAACCCGTACTGGAGCCCGTTCGGCTTTGGCTTTTACCCTCCTTGGGGTTGGGGGGGAGGCTATTGGGGCGGCGGGTTCTATGGAGGCGGGTACTACGGGCGCGGATTCCGGGGCGGCTATGGCCGTGGATTTCGAGGCGGCGGCTTCCGGGGTGGTGGCGGCTTTCACGGAGTTGGGGAGGGCGGGGGCTTTCACGGCGGAGGTGGCGGCGGAGGGCGCCGCTAACTCACAATTTTTCTGAATCGCAGCAATCTTTTCAGGATTTGGTAGAGCCTGACTGGCTGCTCAAACGACCGATTCAGCATTCACTCCGTCGAAAGAGAGAATGGAATTAATGGGAGCGCATTTCACCTGTCACTGGAGCCAGGGAGTATTGCAATGATGCGTTACAGGACGGCCCAGTTAATCTTCCGGCGTGCCAGAGTTCCTCCAGCATAGGGCAGGAAAAGCGATCGCATGATGTCAGGTTTTCTAAGGCTCATGCTCACCATATTCACAGGCATGTAGATATACGTGAACAGATCAAACTGCTCGCACAACTCGAAATCAGGAGGTTTTCAATGCCAGCACAAGAAAATGCCTACCCGCGCCTTGCACATCTCGTATTGCAGGTATGCGCCTTGCTTATGGTTGCGCTGACCGCTTCTGGCTTTGCGCAATCCCAGAAAGAGTATAGCTCCTCCCAGGTGGTTGCCCTAACTTCGAATGATGGCACCAGTGGCGCCACGCGTGCTTCCCAAAGCAGCCAACAGAACAACAGCTATGGAGGTGGGTATGTGTCACATGAAAGGTGGGGCATCGACCATCTTACCTTCGAGGGCGGGGGCGGATTCACGATTCCAACAGGGAGCGGCAAGCAGTTCCTGAATAAGGGATGGAATATCAAAGCTGGCAGCGGTTACATATTCAATGACCGCTTCAGCGCCATGTTGGACTACGATTATGTTTCGATGGGCGTACCCACGGCGATTCTTAACCAGGTAAACCCACAAGGGGGCGGAGCCACGCATCTCTGGTCATTGACGATTAACCCGATGTACAACTACAAATCCATCGGCCGTTGGGGCGGCTACGTGGTCGGCGGCGGCGGCTTTTACAGGAAGCTCGTCAATTTCACGCAGCCCTTCAATGACTATTGTGCCTATTACGACCCGTATTACGGCTGCATTCCAGGCACAGTAAATCAGACAGTTGCTCATTTCTCAAATAATGCGGGGGGCGTGAACTTCGGCACGGGATTCACCTACAAGTTTTCCGATTCTGGCCGAGCAAAATTGTTTATTGAAGGCAGATATGTGTGGGTTGACAATCAGCCTAGCACCAACAGTACATCGAGCACAGGCTATGCGCCAACAAACTACCGCACTGAGTACATTCCCATCACAGTCGGCATTCGGTTTTAACGATTCGACATGCACGATGGTATCGCACGAGTTATTAGCATCACGAGTAACGTCTTATAGGTAATCTTGCCGGTGGCTTGTTTGTTCCATTTGCATCGTTTAGCGATGCGGAAACCACGTTGCTCTGTAGCTGGATGACTATTTTCCGCGAGGCTCTATGACGATTTGTTCATTTGGCAGTTCATAGTCTATCCAACATTGGTCAGTGAACGTCTATAGAGCAGTGAAGACTCAAGATGTATGGAGGACTGTTCAGTCATGCCCAGAACGTATTTTCTTTGCTTCGCTGCTCTTTTCTCCTGTTGTGGTCTAAATGGCTTCGCCCAACAGCAGGCGGCTCAACGCTCGGCGTCGCCAGATTTTCCTGACGCTCTCTCTCTGCTCGGTGTCGCCACGCAGACAGTCAGTGCCAGAGACTCCTCTTCATCAAACCAGCCGTTAGGCGTACAGAGCTAAACATTTCCTTCTCATAGTGAAGAACAGGCCCGTCAGACCAAGCGGATTCTTGGGATCATCCCAAACTTTCGCGCGGTTAGTGCAAATCAGGTGCTCCCTCCACAATCTCCGAAGGAAAAGTTCGTCACTGCAACAGAGGATTCGTTCGACTACTCTGCGTTGGTCATTCCCGCTGCTTTGGCAGGCTACTCGATGGCAATCAAAGATACCCCAGAGTTCCACCAGGGTGCTGCAGGCTATGGTCGCTATCTCTGGCATAGCTTTGCTGACCAGTCGATCGAGAACTACACAGTTGAATTCGTTGTACCTACGCTGACGCATGAAGACATTCGCTACTACACTTTGGGCAAAGGTGGGTTTTTCAAGCGTGCCGGATATGCACTTAGCCGCACCGTTATCACACGATCAGATGCTGGAACTTCAACCTTCAACTATGGCGAGGTAGTTGGAGCTGGTGCAGCTGCAGGCATCTCCAATCTGTACTATCCAGCGCCAGAACGTACCTTTGGAAACACCGCGCAGAAATGGAGCATCAATGTTGGAATCGATGCTGCCACTTTTGTGTTCAAAGAGTTCTGGCCGGACATCAACCGTGCGGTCTTCCATACCAAGGACTAGAACCACACTTTGTGCGGATCTAGTGGTCAGAAGCCTCTTGCCTCCAGAGGCTCCCGAATGTGCGCGACTTCCTCGTTACTTCTCATTGATACCAAAGAATCTCTGCTGATTCGATGGGAACAAATGCCTCAGCGTGAAAGGGAATGACCCTGGGTGTGAAGTCGGTCGCCGGACGGTCTGCGCTGACCACCGCCGAGTAGTGCCAGGCGCTTTCGCCAAAAAGCGGTTCTCCCCTAACCATCGCATGGCGAACCGGTTCGTAGCCGTCGAGAGCATCTGCGTAGAGTTCGACCTGGACGGCATCTGGATTCAGTTCGTCCAGATAGACCTGCACCTGGAAGCGATGCTCCTCTCCCTCGGTCTTCACCTGCATTGAGCCGAACCGTATCTTGGACCAGTGATCGGAGATCTGGCGGCGCCAATTCAGCAGACTCTCCGCTATCACGTGGTGATCTAAGCTGCGCCGCCGATAAGCCGCAGCTAGCGGGACGTAGTGCTTGTCGGTGTATTCCCGTACGCATCGTGTGGCGGAGAACGCTGGCGTTAAGCGGGCCATACTCTCGCGCATACGATGGATCCAGGCAAGCGGCACTCCAGTTTCATCGCGGTTATAGAACTCGGGAATCACCTGCTGCTCGAGTAGTGTGTACAGTTGCTCAGCCTCCGCAGCGTCCCAGTTAGGATCTTCGCCGTGCTCGCCACCGTCGCCAAGAGCCCAACCAACATCGGGCGTGTAGGCCTCCGCCCACCAACCATCCAGTTCGGAAAGGTTCAGAGCGCCGTTCACCAGCACTTTCATGCCGCTGGTTCCGCACGCCTCCCAAGGGCGGCGTGGTGTATTCAGCCACACGTCGACACCCTGTACCAGATGTTCCGAAAGACGCATATCATAGTCGCTCAAGAAAACTGCCTGGGACCGGGCGGGAGTGTGGCGAATGAACTCGATCCACTGCCGAAGCATCTCCTGACCTTGGGCGTCCTGCGGGTGAGCCTTGCCTGCAATCACAAGCTGTACTGGCCGGACTCTATTGGTGAGAATTGCCAGCAGACGATCAGGATCATGCAGCAATAAGTTTGGCCTCTTGTACGTTGCGAATCGCCGCGCAAATCCAAGAGTGAGGGTATCCGGATCAAATATATGCTCGACCTCCTCAACCTCCTCGGCCCTTGCGCCATGCCCTGCGATCTGGCGGGCCAGCCGCTTTCGTATGAATTCAGCAAGTGATTTCCGAGAGTCCGTGCGCATCTGCCAGAGGTGTGCATCGGGTACCCGCCGGATGCCTTCTTCGAGTTTGCATAAATCGCTATCCCAGCGCTCTTGGCCACAGGCTTCAGTCCACAAGTTATCGGCCTCCATGGAGTCCCAGATGGGAACGTGAACGCCATTCGTGACATGGCCGATTGGCACTTCCGCCTCGGGCCAGCGTGGAAAGACATTCTGGAATATGCGCCGGCTTACACTACCGTGCAGACGGCTCACGGCATTTACGGCGCCGCTGCCCCGCAGTGCGAGTAGCGCCATGCTAAACGGCTCCGATGCATCTTTCACGTTTTGCCGACCCAGCGCCAGAAGATTCTGCATGGAAATGCGCAACGCATCCTGCGCATAGTGCCGGAAGTTCCGTTCCATCAGATCAGGGGCAAATCGGTCGAAGCCGGCCTCTACTGGCGTGTGCGTTGTGAAGAGGTTGCCGGCCCGGGTCACAGTGAGCGCGGCATCGAACGACACCTTCGCCTCTTCCATGTAGTCCCGCGCTCGCTCTAGGACCGCGAAGGCTGCGTGGCCCTCATTGAGATGGCAGACCTCGGGCTGGATTCCGAGTGCGCGGAGCAGCCGCCATCCGCCGATTCCCAGCACTTGCTCCTGACTGATGCGCAGCTCTGGTCCTCCTCCATAAAGTTCGCTCGTGATACCCCGGTACTCCGGCAGGTTTGCCGGATCGTTAGTGTCGAGCAGGTAGAGCTTTGCCCGTCCTGCCTCAACCTGCCAGGCACGGACCCAAAGACGGAATCCAGGCAGATTGAGCGCGATTCGCAACCATTCGCCGTTTGCTTCGCGTACTGGCCTGATGGGCAGTTGTCCGGGATCGTTAAAGGGATACAGCGACTGCTGCTGACCCTCCGCATCGATGCGCTGGCGAAAATAGCCGACCTGATAGAGCAGTCCTACACCCACCACTGGAACACCGAGGTCACTGGCGGCTTTCAGTTGATCACCGGCTACATTACCGAGACCGCCGGAATAGATCGGCAGGGCATCGCTCAGCATGAACTCCATGCTGAAATACGCCACTCGCGCGAAAGGGGGATCGCTGTAAGCTCGCTGAAACCAACTGGCATTCTCTTCACGCCGCCGTCTTCTTTTAACAATCTCATCCAGCTTTTTTCGAAACGATGCCTCAGCAGTCAGTGCCTTTAGTTTTTCTTGCGATACAGTTTGGAGCATTACCCACGGATTCCGTGTCAGTTCCCACAAATCTGGATCAAGCTGGCTCCACAACTCGTCCGCCGCATGGTTCCATGACCATCGTAGGTTAAGCGCAATCTCCGTCAATGTGTCCATCACGGAGGTATCGAGAATGCGGTCTGATTTCATGTGAATCTCCATTTGGGGCGTGGGTTAAGTGGCGAACATCATCACTGAAATATTCAGATGAAGGCAGAGCAGAAAAGTCGTATCGCTGATAACAAAATGTGATGGATAATCGCGGAACTATTTGCCCAGACAGGCGTCTAAACTGATGAAGTCGGGTTCCATGCAGTTGGAAGGAGCTGTGCGACAAGATGTTATCCCAGAGCCCATTCACGATCATCGCCAGCACGGCGCGCAGCGCTATTGGCATAAAATCGATGATCCTGTATGGGCGTCCTCTGTGGAGGCAAAGATTTAGGCCCTACACGCTTGGAATTCTCGGTCTGGTCATTGCAGTCGTTTTATGGGGGGCAGGTTATAAGCTATCCCTCTATCATCGCCATACGACTCCGTCGTCGGTCCCGATTGCGAAATTATGGATCGAGTCGCGTAACGCCTCCGCGGCGGCGGCCTCAAGATTCAAGACCAAGTCCCATCTCCTCTCCGTATCGCAGGCATTTATAGCACCCATTCAGCGGCTTCCCCGCCTCAACTGCGCCATCGCGAGCACACTCTCCGCGTGCTCGCGCGACGTTGCATATTTAGGTTTCTTGATTCCGTTCCGCTCTCCCCCTCCACACCGCTTCTTCTTTGCATAGTTGGCACTGCGGTTCAGCCTTTGAGTTGGCGCTGCTGCCGCGTGGCTAAACAGTAGCATCACGAAGTGCATTTTTGTGGAGGAACACACGATGAATTTCCTTTGGCTCTTGCCTGCAGTTCTTCTCGCAATTCCGCTAGTTTCCGTTTGGTGGATTAGGCGATCGAAAGCCCGCGAACTATCCAAACGAATACAATCCGTCATTCAACCGGCTGTCCATGAAGAGGTCATTACCGAGTTTGCCAGTGAGCAATCCAGGCTGATGAAGTATATCTCTCTCAACGAGTTCATGACAATTCTTGATGAGTGCCGTGATCTCATTGTGGTGGATTTAAGACCAGACGCTCCGTCGGCCCCATTTCCGATCTTAACTGCGAATGTGCTTCCAGTCGCGCCAAACGAACTGGACACGATATTGGAATTGCTCCCCATGGACAGGAGCGTGGCATTCTGTGGCGCTACCAATCTCAACATCTTCATGATCATCACTAGTCCATGCATGGAAGGTTCAGCGCCTCTTTATGTCCTGGAGGGTGATCTTCGCCGGGCGGAGGCTGCATGAACAGGCTTTGTGATCTCACAACGTTTGCCAACGGCAATGCCACCATAACTATGAACCGAAGGCATTTCCAGATACCTATCGCAATCCACGTACTCTCCGTCGGCCCAGTGGATCGCGGCAGCATGGTCCACGATGCACTGTTGCATGAACCAAACTTCCATCTTTCTATTGCGACAGATTATCGGGAGCTGTGGAGAATACCAACGCAGGAATCCGTGCATATCGCGATTCTCCACAACACACTTTCCGCGTTCGAGGCCGAGGCCGCCTGCCGGTTGATCCGTCGGCGATGGCTTCACGCCAGAATTCTTGTTGTATCGGCCATTGAAAGCAAACTTGAGGATGCGCTTTACGATGATCGAGTGGCGCCCAGTGCGTCCTCGGAGGTTCTATTCACAACAATTGAGCGGCTTGCCGGAGGGGTGCATGTTTGAAAGTCCCGATGTGTTTGTTGGTAGCGCAAAGCTTTCAGAGAAGTTTGACCCGGCTACTGATTCCTCTGGGAATAAACGCGGTGAGACCAAGGCTTCTTTTGTCGACAATCCCGATTTCGATAGCGCAACACTGGAGCCGCACCGCTGGATTTCTAAAGGAGGACGAGAGTGGATTACACCTTCCAAGAGGGGCCAGGTCGAAGATCTTCCGAGTACTTTCGCATCGACGAAAGCAGAATCAAACAAGGACATCACGGAAGAAAAACTTGATCGCTTTTTGCAGATTATTGAACAGCGTCGTGCGCAATTGTTGTGGCAAGCACAGGGCTTTACAAACCGCCGCGATGAAGCAGAGGAGATTGTGCAAGAGACCATCTTCAGAGCATTCAAGAACCTACCGCACTTTCGCGGCGAGGCGAAGATGGATACCTGGCTGCACGTGATTGTAAGGAATGTTGGACGCGAATGGCTGCGAAAGCGAAAGGGCCGAACAGACATACCTCTGGAATATGTGCGAAACAGGGACGACGAACCTATCGTGTTCGATTTTCCTGATCCAGGTAGAAATCCAGAACAATGTTGCGAAAGCAAGGAGATGGAGCATATTCTGCTTTCGGAAATAGACGATCTGAGTTCAGTCTGTATGCGCGCTGTCGTAATGTGCGAGTTGAAAGAACTTTCGCATCTTGAGGCTGCCAGAGCCCTGGGTACAAACGTCTTTACCATCAAGTCGCGGGTCTATAACGGAAAACGAATGCTGAGACGGGCGATATGTCTGCGCACCGGCGAGCCAGATTTCCATGTAACCGGCGTTTGCAACCCACGAATATGAGAAACTGCAAGATATTAACCGAGCCGCAACGAGGATTCTTTTGGAGTCGGCTATTGTTTTATGTGGCCGTATCGGTCGATACGGCCGCCCTGAAAGAAGCGGTGATGCACCATGCTTTGACCAAGTAAATAGAAGCCAACGACCAAAGCAATTAGAAACAGAATTTGTCCAATATGGAACCAGGGTAACTTTTCTCTTCCAGAGCCTGTCGGCTTCAAATCAGTTGCCATCTGAGCAGCCTCTCCGCAGTGATCGCCATCGACTCCGAGCAATTCAACGCCAGGTCTCTTCTAGGCCTTCTTACGCGACCTGCACCAAAGATGACATCGGGATAAAGGCCATGCAGTCCAATTTTGCACAACCGTTAATCTTTAGGCATTTGTTCATCATGAGCAAGACAGAACATATTGTTGTTCTTGATGGCGCTATGCTGATGTGAACCATCATGTTGCTCATGTGGCCAAGCGGGTCAAGGCAACTTCCAGTACGGAAGTGACGATGGAGGCCGCAAGAATAAATGAGTGCGAATAGCCTTATCCCGAAATCAACAAGCCAACCGGCAAAGCCAGATCAAGACATCGCCTTGACAGGGCTCACGAGTGATGAGGCGCATACTCGTCTTGAAAAAGACGGTCCCAATGCAATGCCGGATACGTCTGCTCATCCATTGCGCAATGCTGTGGCCAAGTTCTGGGCGCCCGTTCCATGGTTGCTTGAAGCCTCGATTGTTCTGGAACTTGCGCTGAACAAGTATTTCGAGGCTGCGGTCATTGCGGCCTTGCTGATATTCAATGCAGCGCTTGCCTACTTTCAGGAGAGTCGCGCACAGTCTACCCTGACAGCTCTGAAGTCACGCCTTGCTCTCAATGCTTCAGTTCAGCGCGATGGAGTGTGGAAGACTGTACCGGCTGCCGAGTTGGTATGTGGCGACTATGTGAAGCTTTCGCTTGGTGGAGTAGTCGCTGCCGATGTGCATCTGACCGGTGGCTCGGTCGAACTCGATCAGTCGATGCTCACAGGCGAATCCCTGCCCATTGAAGCCGGTGCGGGTGTAGACACTTATGCCGGGGCTCTCGTCAAGCACGGTGAAGCAATAGCCATGGTGACTGCTACGGGCGTTCGCACGAAATTCGGACGCACTGCGGAACTCGTTCGCACCGCACACGTGGTAAGCACACAGCAGAAGGCTGTACTCAGGATCGTGCGCAACCTGGCGATCTTCAATGGCGTTCTAATTTTGGCCATGGGCGCATATGCCTACACCCATGCCATGCCATGGAGTGAGATGGTTCCTCTCTTGCTCACCTCCGTCCTGGCCGCCATCCCTGTAGCATTGCCAGCGACATTCACCCTTGCCGCCGCAGTTGGAGCGCGCTCTCTGGCGAAGCTGGGTGTGCTGCCGACGCGGCTTTCTGCCGTGGACGAGGCAGCTTCGATTGATGTCTTATGCTCGGATAAAACTGGAACTCTAACCCTTAATGCGCTTTCAGTAACCAGCGTTCGCCCATTGCCAGGTTTCGACGAAGCCCACGTTCTCGGCATGGCGGCTCTGGCCAGTTCTGAGGGCGGTCAGAACTCGGTTGATGCGGCGATTCGCTCTGCCGCCTCGCAAAAGCCGGCGCAGGGTCTGCCAAAGCTGGCGACATTTGTGCCATTCGACCCAGCCAAGAAGACATCGGAGGCAACTGCGACAGATACCAAGGGTATTGCAGAGCGCATCATCAAGGGAGCCTACACAGCAGTCGTTGCCCTCACGGCTCCGTCGCCAGCTGCGGCTGCGATAGTTGACCAACTTGAGAAGCAAGGCTTCAGGGTTCTGGCGGTAGCCGCAGGGCCCGCGGGTTCCGTTCAGCTTATCGGCCTGATCGCCCTAAGCGATCCGCCGCGGTCGGACTCGATTTCACTCATTTCGGAGTTGCATAGCCTCGGTGTGGCCACGGTCATGGTAACGGGAGACGCTCCAGCCACCGCGGCAATTGTTGCTCATGAGGTGGGGTTGACCGGGCCTGTTTGCCCGCCCGGAAAGCTTCCCGATACCGTCAAGCCAGAGGACTTCTCGGTATTCGCAAGCATCCTTCCCGAAGGCAAGTATGACCTCGTCAAGGCATTCCAGAAGAGTGGGCATACGGTTGGGATGTGCGGCGATGGTGCCAATGACGCACCGGCACTCCGTCAGGCGCAAATCGGCATTGCGGTCTCGACCGCAACAGACGTAGCCAAGTCGGCAGCAGGGGTGGTACTCACCGATGCTGGACTGGGCGGAATTGTTGCTGCTGTGAAAGAGGGTAGGATCACCTTTCAGCGCATTCTCACCTACACGCTGAACTCGGTGATGAAAAAGATATTGCAGGTGCTGCTGTTGGCGGTTGGTCTGCTCATGACCGGACAGGCTGTCCTGACTCCCATGCTCATGGTGATTGTGATGATCACCGGAGACTTCCTCGCTATGTCGCTCACCACGGACAGGGTGAGGCCATCGAAGACGGCGAACTCCTGGCAAATCGGCGGGATTACGATCGCGGGAGTTTTTCTTGGGATCTGTTTTCTTGCCTTTTCTACGGCGATTCTGGCAGTCGGAAAATTCGAGTTGCATCTGAATATCGAAGCACTCCGAACTCTGTCCGTGGTCGGCATTGTGTTTGGAAGCCAGGCCACGACGTATGTCGTTCGCGGGCGCCAACATCTGTGGGGCTTGCGGCCCAGCATTTGGCTCGTGCTTTCTTCCGTTGCCGACGTTCTTATCATCTCAACGCTCGCTGTTTACGGGATTGCCATGGCGCCACTGTCCCTCGCGGTTGTCGCCTGTGAGTTTATCGCTGCGATTGCCTTCGGCGTGGTCCTGGACGTGGTGAAGATTCCGCTCTTTGCTCGTCTCCGCATCTCGTAAGTACCCGGCGCAGTTGGTACTGTCCTGCATTCTGGGAGTATCGATTACTGCTCCCGACGAACCCGCTCGTGAGGCCCAAACCGAAAAGGCTTGAAGATCCGAAAGGTTAGTATGATCATCGATTCGAATGACTATCTCTTGCCGCCAGACAAGAAAGTAGACATTGATAAGTGGCCGACGAGTGTCGCCCCATACGCGAAGGCTACGAAGTAGTATAAGGAACTTCTTCTTAGCCACATGAAGAAGCTGTGTTCGCTGCAGCAGCTTCACTACGCATCACATCGCCAAGCGTTGCTCTTGATTTTCCAAGGCATGGATGCTGCAGGAAAAGACGGAGCCATACGTCATGTCATGTCCGGGGTCAATCCAGAAGGCTGCGAGGTCTTCAGCTTCAAGCAGCCAAGCACCGAGGAGCTTGAACATGATTTTCTCTAGCGCACCACTTGCCGCCTTCCCGAACGCGGAAGGATTGGCATCTTCAACCGTTCCTATTACGAGGAGGTGCTCGTCGTTCGAGTCCTGTTCACTGTCGGCTCAGATTGCCCTATTCCGCCCTATTACGCCTTATTCGACCGCCTTATTCCGCCTTATTCGAATTCTGGCGTGGAGTAGGTTCCACAGCTAAAAACCATACCGCTCCTCGCCCGTGCCCGCGAGAATTGATGGGACCAAGCCTCTTCAAATGAAGAAGATCGTCGCGCAAGGTACGGTATGCCACTGCGGGATCAATCTGAGCGCGGATATTGGCAAATTGGTGTACAAGCTTTCAGAAAATAGACTGGTGCAAGCGACAGGCCAGAAATTATTCACTCTCTGTGAGACGGTATACTCTGGCGATTTCTTCCAGAATGCTGTCGCGTGTGCCAGTGCGCAGACCTATGGATTTGAGGTCAACTTCCTCGACGCGCATGCGGGAGATGAAGTCGCCAATATCCTTCTTGACGGTCTCCGGAGCCGCTGGATCAATAGTTGGATCAAGAATCTGGTAAAGCCGGAAGACATCGTTTTTATGTTTCTTGATCGTCCTGCTGTCGATCTGTTCACCATGCCCTGCGCGTTCTGTCAGATCAAGCCATGCCCGCGCCTTCAAAGCGATCAGTTGCGCGACGCCCACCCAGGGGAGTCCGTCGATCTCCTGTCTACCGGCACGGATGAAATCGTAGTAGTCGTTATCCAAGAGAATCGCCGAGAGGCTGGATGCATCCTCGTCAACCGGTAGCGGCGTGAGGTGGCTGCCTTCGGTAACCTGCAATACATCGGGCTGCCGCGAGAACAACTCCAGCATGAAAGGAAAGTCCGCGTTCGTGGGCTTCTGGAAGCGGTAGAATTGCTTTTCGCCGGTTGACTTTTCCTGAACTTCGTAGCCGCCCGCGCGCACGAATTCCCAGAAAGCCTGAACAAACGCGGTATCCAAAGCCTCAACATAGAGAACGATGTCCAGGTCTTTTGTGGCCCTGAATGCGAGTCCGGCTCCGGTCAT